>Ga0209573_1000131_pt1 | contig 195358 bp, 184 predicted proteins | sample TNRBio252014_DNA_FD_185870 | JGI IMG/M metagenome (GOLD analysis project Ga0209573, IMG submission 185870) | Wastewater treatment Type I Accumulibacter community from EBPR Bioreactor in Madison, WI, USA - TNR Reactor_6/25/2014_ DNA (SPAdes)... | ecosystem: Engineered > Bioreactor > EBPR >...
TATTAGAATCGCGATCGAAATTGTAATAGTGGATATCTTCGACCTTGGTGAGCGCTTGAGCATTCATCAAATATACAGTTTTATACAATAATACGCAATATAGTGCTATTATTTGGATTTATCAGCTGGTTTCTCAGCTTTTTTCTCAGGCTTGGTTTCTGATTTTGAACTTTCAGGCTTTTTAATATCAGATTTAGCATCCGACGATTTTGGTTTAGTACTTTGGCCAGAATTCCTTGTATCAGTTTTATAAAACCCCGAACCTTTTAGAACTATGCCTGCAGATGAAAAGACTTTTGAAAGTTTGCCACCACATTTATCGTGAATTTCCAATGCATCATCAGTCATTCTTTGTTCAACGTCGAAATGCTCTCCACACTCGTTGCATCGGTATTCGTAAGTAGGCATCGAATGATTTTACTTGTTTTCATCGGAATTTTCACCTTGTTCGACACTAGAATTAGCCCGTGATTTGGGCAATTCTTGCAGTAGTAGCTGCATATCTTCTAGGCAATATTCCATTTTCGGTTTTTATTGCCAAAATTGCCGGACACGATCTTTATAAAACGGGTTCAAAAAATCCAGGCGCAAGCAATGTAGCCCGAGTAGCTGGATGGCGATGGGGCTCGATTGCTATGACACTCGACATAGCTAAAGGATTTTTGCCAACTATTGCAACGCTTATTGTTGCCAGCTCGTATTTGACCGAAGAAAGGTCAAGAATCCTCGCCTATTTTGTAGGGTTTGCTGCAATGTTGGGTCACGTTGTCCCGATTGGACGTAAAGGCGGAAAAGGGATTGCTACCGGAGCTGGTGTAATTTTGGCTTTACTGCCGATTCCCGGATTAGTCGCAATTGTCGTATGGTTCCTGACTATAAAAATAACCAAGTTGCCGGTTGTAGCTTCTATTACGGCTGCTGCTGTTTTGCCTATATGGGTTGGTTTAGACCATTATTATGGGTGGGAATTTATCGTTACATCTGTGCTTCTGGTGTTTGTAGTTGCGCGGCATACGCCTAATATCCGAAGATTGATTAGAAGAGAAGAGACTGGCGTAACTAAAAAATCACGGGAAATATATACACCAAACCAAGATCAAGGATGACAAGGTTAAAAGATGGATAGAGTTGATTCAGAAATGAAAACAGGCACATTAACTACTGCAGTGATTCCTGCTGCTGGATTGGGTACACGATTTCTTCCACTTACTAAAAGTCAGCCAAAAGAAATGCTTCCTTTAGTTGACAAGCCGGCTATTCAGTATGTTGTCGAAGAAGCAGTGAATGCTGGGATTACCGATATCCTAATAATTACCGGTAGAGGAAAGCGTGCGATTGAAGACCACTTTGATCGAAATTTTGAACTCGATTTTGCATTAAGGCAAAAAGAAAAATTCGCAGAACTCGAAAAATTAGAAGAAATCGAGTCTCTTGCAAATATTCACTACATTCGACAACGTGATCCAATGGGATTAGGTCACGCAGTTTCCGTTGCTCAAGCACACGTCGGGCACAGTCCCTTTGTTGTTATGCTTGGCGACGACATAATGGTGGATGATTCTGAATTGCTGACGAATATGAAAAAAGAATTCGAAGAGAATGCATCGAGCATTGTAGGGCTAATGGAAGTTAAACCACAAGACATATCTAACTACGGCTGTGTTGAAATTGAAAACGGTTCAGATTCCGATTCTAGTTTTAAAATAAAGGCAGTTGTAGAGAAGCCAGATGCTGCCGATGCACCTAGCAACTTGGCAATAATTGGTCGATATATCTTCACGCCTGAAATTTTCGATTGTATCGCTAAAGTTCAACCTGGTGTAGGCGGAGAAATCCAGTTGACCGATGCGATATCTTTATTGCTCGAAACACAAGAAGTGCGTGGAAAGAAACTGACCCATGGTCGTTACGATGTTGGCCAAAAGGCCGATTGGATACTTGCAAATATCGCTCTAGCTCTACAGAGAGAAGATCTTTCCGAAGAGGTTGAAAAAGGAATTCGTGCCATCCTCGATGCACAATAGAAGCAGTTAGGGTAGAATTTATAGCTATGCCATCTGAGTACACATTTTTAGATCCTCTCGGTCGCGCCAGCATGACGCAATCAAGCGCGAAAGAGCCAGTACATCGACGAGCGGTTGCAAGATGCAAAGTCCGAATGCTTCCAGATACAGCCGATAAGGTAGCAACTGGTTCAATTGCAAAGGGTGATGTTTTGGCAGTGGCCCGTGTTGCTGGAATTCAAGCAGCTAAACAAACTTCGAATTTGCTGCCATTGTGTCATCCTCTATTAGTGCAAAGTGTTTTTGTTAACTTTCGATTAGAAGAAAACTTTGTCGAAGTTGAAAGCCAAGTCGATACTGTAGATAGAACTGGTGTCGAGATGGAAGCGCTCACTGCTTGTAGTGTTGCAGCACTGACTGTTTATGACATGTGTAAAAGCATCGACCGCACTATGGAGATAACGGATATCGCGCTTTGGGAAAAGAGCGGTGGCTCTCAAGGCCCATGGCGGCGTGAAGCAATACTTGACGACGACGATTTGGGTTTCTAAATAAATTCAAACTCTCCAGGTCAGGTCAAAGAAATTGCTTTTGTGTATATAAAACGAGTTGACTATTTAATCCACTATGAAATGCACACCTTTAACACAAATCACAAGTAGCGTATACCGTTACAGTCGGGAGTTATAAGGAGTGACTATACCTGTACTAATTATTCTTGGGGTTTTGTGGGCTGCGGTTTTGGTACCGCCGCTTTTACGCGCGCGTTCTGACAGAAAAACTGGGGCTATCGGAGATTACGCACACACTTTAGGAGTCTTAAAAACTTCAAACAAAAGAATTTCTGGAACACGAAGTGCAGCTGCATTAGTCGACGGATCGATGCATAACCCAGCGTTGGCTAAGCGATCTGCTGTCAAAAAGCGAAGACGAGATGTATTTAATGGTCTTGCTGGTTCTGTTGTAGTGCTCGGAATTGTTTCGTTGATCACGCGACAAGGATTCACAATCGCATTGTTTATCTTGGCTGGTGTTGCTCTAGGTGTATACACTTACTTGCTCTTTCAAATCAATGAGATGGAAAAGCAAAAGAGAGCAAAGTCCAGAAGAACTGGAACCTCCAACAAAGATGGCTTCTAAAATTTCCTTCGACATTTCCGAAGCAATATCAATTTTAGAATCACAGCACAGCGCTCGAGAAGAGATGCTTCGGGTTTCTAGAAAAGTAATCCAGCAATCATCTTCATCAATTAGATCTACACATCGAGGTGAACTCGATAAAGCACAAGAGTTAAACAAACAATCTTTGGAATTATTGAATTCATGTAGAGAACAAATGTTGAAATTTCCAGAGATTTCAGCCAACTCGATGTTCTATGATGCCCAGAAGGAATATGCAGAAAGCTGTGTAACCCTGGCGATTATAAGTGGAAATGTCATCCCAACGATGAAAGAACTCGACGTGCAAGCACCTGCCTATATAAATGGAATTGTTGAAGCTGCCAGTGAGCTGAGAAGATCGATTTTGGACTTATTGCGCCAAGATGATTTAACTCGTGCGAACGAACTCTTAGAAGTCATGGATGAAGCCTATTCAATGGCGGTGTCAATAGATTTTCCGGATGCATTAACACATGGGCTGCGTCGAACAACCGATGCTTTTCGAGCAGTTTTGGAACGAACCCGAGGAGATATTACTACTGCCGTGATATTTTCTAAAGCGCGTTAGTAGCAATCTAATGGTTGATACATCTTCTCAGCGTATAGAAAAGTTTGATTGTAAAGATTCAAGAATCAAAATTATCTCTACCCATACAAGCTGCTCCATGGATGAAGTGGATTCAATTATAGAGAAATTAGATTCTTCTCGTGGTGTAATGCTTACATCTCGGTATGAATACCCTGGTCGTTATACTCGCTGGGATATCGGTTTTGTAAATCCACCAATTGTTATAGAAACTATAGGAGATAAGTTTTCTATAAGCGCTTTAAATAAAAATGGGGAAGTTTTAATTCCTGTTTTTAAAATGTTGCTGGAAGAAATTGATTTTGTAGAAATAGAACATGCGAGTGAACAAAAAATTGAATGTGGGTTGCTCAAGTCGACGTCTAATTTCCTTGAAGAAGATCGATCGAAGTTGCCACATGTCGTAAACGTTCTTCGGCATCTGCGAGATTGTTTGGCTATCGAAGACGATAAAGCAGGTTTCTATGGCGCATTTGGGTATGACCTCGGTGTTGATTTTATGGGAGTAACTAGGAGCTTGGAAAGGAATGATACACGCGACTTAGTTTTGTATTTAGCCGATGAGCTTTATATTACTGACCACGAAGAGAATTCCTCATATAAAGTTGAGTACGAATTCGAACATGTAGGCGTTGCTAAAACAAGTGTTGAAGGTCGTGGTGGAAGCGAGAACACATATCAACCTATTGAAGTTGTTTCATCACGGGATATGGCCAAAGGCGAGTATTCAGAAGTTGTAGAAGTCGCAAAAGAATACTTCGCTAGAGGAGATCTATTTGAAGTAGTTCCTAGTCAAACTTTTCATGAACAATGTTTTGCTAGTCCAGCAACTGTATTCAATCAGCTTCTAGAAGTAAATCCAGCACCTTATGGTGCACTCATAAATCTTGGCGAGAATGAATGGACTGTGTCGGCTTCTCCTGAAATGTATGTACGAGTGGAAGGTTCTCGTGTTGAGAGTTGTCCGATAGCTGGAACAATTGCTCGAGGTTCCGGAGACATTTCAGATGCACAACAAATCGAAAAACTATTGGCATCGGAAAAAGAAAAATCTGAATTAACAATGTGTACAGATGTTGATAGGAACGATAAATCTAGAGTCTGTATGCCAGAAACTATCCAAGTTATAGGTAGAAGACAGATCGAATTGTATTCACGCTTAATTCACACAGTTGATCATGTGGAAGCACACTTGGAAGAAGGTTACGATTCTATCGATGCATTTCTAACTCATATGTGGGCAGTAACCGTTACAGGAGCTCCCAAACTTTGGGCTATGAATTTCATAGAAAAATTCGAGAAATCTCCTAGAAGATTTTATGGTGGATCAATGGGTTTTGTGGGCCTCAATGGATCAATGAATACAGGGTTGATGCTGCGAACTGTACATTTTGCGAATGGCCAAGCTCATATACGTGTCGGAGCTACATTACTTGCAGATTCAAACGCACAAGAAGAAGAAAAAGAAACCGAATTAAAAGCGAGTGCAATGCTTGATGTTGTCCGATTTTGTAACGCGAAAGCTCTTGGAGAAAATCCGATTAGCGACAAAATGCATGCACCAACTTCAGCTGATGTTGTTGTCACTGAAAGGAAGCCGGAATTGGATGAAATAACAGATGAAGAACTTCATGCCGAGCATGCATTGGATGAAAATGCGAGACTAGATAAGCCTGAAGTTTTATTGATTGATTGTGAAGATTCTTTTGTACATACGCTTGCTGGCTATTTCAGGATGTGCGGAGCTACTGTGCACACAAGACGAGTGGGTTTCACTCAATCAGAATTTGAACAAGATATAAAAAATCTCAAACCAAATCTTATTTGTCTTTCTCCAGGCCCAGGCTCACCAAGTGAATTTGGTTTGTCTTGGATTATCGAAAAATCTAGGCAGGCTCAACTGCCCATTTTTGGCGTTTGTCTTGGACTGCAGGCTCTTGTGGAATATTTTGGTGGTGAGCTCGAACAACTAGATACCCCCATGCACGGTAAACCATCGAACGTGGTAATTGAATCCGGTGACAATTTGATTTTCGAGGGTATTGAATCTCCATTTCAAGCAGGTCGCTATCATTCACTGATCGCCAATATTGAAAAGCTTCCTAAAGATTTAAAAGTTACTGCCAGAACTCAAGATGATGGTGTGATCATGGCAGTAGAACATAACTCTGAGCCAATTGCTGCTGTTCAGTTCCATCCAGAGTCAATCATGACTATGGACAACCAGGTCGGACCTAAAATAATTCAGAACGTAATTGATCGGCTTGCCCTTTAGATACTTATCGGTCTATTGTCTTTCTATTCTATAAAAAGGGGACAAGATGAAGAATACGTTAAAAGAATTTAAGGAATTTATTTCAGCAGGAAATCTTGTTGATCTAGCAGTTGCATTTATCCTGGCCATTTCTGTAAAGGCTGTAATTGATTCATTTATAAATGGGATCGTTTTGAATCTAATTGCAGCTATCGTTGGTGAACCTAATTTTGATTCAATTGTAATAGGTGTTGGCGAGTCGGATATTTTGATCGGAACATTTATTACAGCCGTTGTAAATTTGTTAATTATCGGTGCGGTGCTTTTTGCTGTGGTCAAGGTTATGGCCAAATTTAAGAAGGAAAATGAAGAAGCAGGTGTGGATACAGAAATCTCGCTTCTTACCGAAATTCGCGATTCTCTTAAGAAGTAAAACCTGTATTGGCGCTATTTGCATACATGGCACTAACGTATAGCTAATGGTTGCAATTGCTATAGCGAATCAAAAAGGTGGGGTAGGAAAAACTACTGTAACGCTCGGAATAGCTGAAGTTGCTGCTGATCTTGGGCTAAAAGTTTTGGTGGTCGATTGCGATCCACAGGCAAATTGCACTGCGGGGTTTGGAATTGATTTAGATAACGAATCTTTGAGCCTGGCTGAAATTCTTGCCGATGAGATTCAAATCAATGCTGATAATTTTTCGGACTATATTCACACGAGTTCCTGGGCTTCAGGAAAGAACTCTCAAATCAAAGTTATTTGTTCTAGTCATTCTCTAGCAAAGGTAGAGTCGCTGTTGGCTTCGGATCCAATAGGTTCTTGCGACCGGCTCGAAAGAGCGCTCGAACAAGTCAAAAACCAATTCGATCTCATTCTGTTTGACTGTCCGCCTTCGGTGGGCCTATTAACTATTAATGCTTTGTTTGCGAGTGATGAAGTTCTTATTGTTTCTGCTCCAAGTGCCTGGTCGAGCGATGGAGTTGAATCTTTCAATCAAAATGTTTTACGTATTGCCAGCAGAAGACAAGGCAAGCCTTCCATTTCAGGAATAGTAGTAAATAACGTTGGTAGAACCAGAGATGGAAAATTTTGGGAATCAGATTTGGTCGAAAAATATAAAGATGCTGTTATCTCTGTAAGTTCTCGCGCAGCGATTGCCGAAGCTTCCGCAATGTCGTCACCGATTAGTGAACTTGGCTCTCGTCCTGGGGCTAAAGAGGCGTATAACGAATTTAGAGAAGTTTTTCTTAAATTTATAGGTTTACAGGTCGAAGAATTAAATCCGAGCGTTTCAACAGAATTAATTTCCAGCGCTGTTTAGAACTTAAAGGAAAAGATATGGCATACGATCCCAAGAAGAAAAGACCTACAACAAAGTCGCTCGATTCTGTAGTCGATGAGATTTTTGGCGAAGAAACGACGGATGATAAGAAATCTGCTAGTCCGAAGACAAAAACCGCTTCCAAAGCTGGTTCGTCAGCGTCCAAGTCAGCTCAAGCAAAGAAATCATCGACAACTAAGGCAAAAGCTGGCTTAAATAAAGGGAAGTCGATCACAAAAGAGCCTGTTAAAACTCAAAAGAAGACAGAATTACATGAAGATTCGGCGGGAATTCAAGGTTCCGAACTTAATGAAGGTATTCCCGATAATGTTAGACCTCTATATCCTGAAGCGAAAGAAACGCCTTTGGCTATGCAGCCACAAGTTTGGATTGCAACAGCCATTGCTGCACTCGCCCTACTTTTTGTTATCAAGAAACGTAAATAGCTCAAGATTTCTGGATTTTCTGTATTCAGATATTTACCTACCATCCACCCATTAATGCTGATTTGTTGGCACAATAGTAAAGTTCAACAAGACCTTAAAGCGGGGGTAAAAAGTGACCGGACTTGAGTGCATAACAGTCATCGATGTAGATGGTATAGAAACCAGAGTCGTAGGACATTACACTGACGAAACTCCTTCTGGCGAGTTCGATTGCTTTGATATTTATGTCCGAAACGATCGATCTAATATTTTTGAACTTGTAGATCTTGGTCAGCCTTTTGAAATCTGTCCAACAGACGAAGAAGTCGGAACAATCATTACTGAGTTATTCAATCCTTCTTCAGTGCGCATTGTTGCAAACGCTTAAATTTACAGATTATAAAGGAGAAATAAATTGAAGAAAATAATTATTGTTTTGTGTATCGCAACCTTAGCTTTAGCTGGTTGTACTTCGAAACCATCAAAAGAGAGTGCTCGTGAATCTTTTCGATCAAATCTGATCGAAACTTTAGGTGCGAATGCAACTGATGCTCAAAAAGATTCAATAACCGAATATGCCGACTGCATCGTCGACGAAACTTATGACAAGCTTTCAGCGAAAACTTTGAAGAAGTTTGTTGATGCAAAAGATGCAGATGCTTTCGCGAATGTTAATGGAACAAAGGATGAAAAAACAGCACTAGATGATGCTGCCGAAACTTGTTCTAATAAGCTAGTTGATGCTTCTAGCAGCTAGTTTGCTCAGGCTAAAGCTTAATTAAGTACTTAAAAATGGGAGCCAATGGCTCCCTTTTTTATTGTTACCTACGAGCTCAGTTCTCCTAGAACGAAATCTAAACACTTGATTAATTGCGAGATATCGTCTGGGTCGATCGACGGGAAAGTCGCAACACGTATTTGATTTTTGCCTAGTTTGCGGTATGGATCACAATCAACAATTCCGTTTGATCGCAGAGTCGAAACAACCCTCTCGGCATCAATGCTCGAATCTATATCGATGGTTGCAGTAACTAATGAACGTTCTTTTTCGTTTTCAACAAAAGGAGAAGTTAACGGATTGTTTTGCGCCCAAGAAAATAGTTGCGTAGAAGAATCAGTGCACCTCTTGTTTGAAAAATCCATTCCTCCGTTTTCCAAAATCCAATCTAATTGTGCATCTACTAAAAAGAGCGTAGTTAGCGCAGGAGTATTGAGAGTTTGGTTTAATCGAGAATTTTCAACTGTGGTTTTCAAATCTAAGATCGCTGGTGCATAACGATCGACAGACTCTATTCTTGAAATCATTTTTGGGGAACAAAGCGCAAAAACAATTCCACCTTCTGCACCAAAACACTTTTGAGGAGAGAAGTAGTACATGTCGTAAATTGAAGGGTCTACTGCAACTGAACCTGCACCTGATGTTGCATCGATCATAACTACGCTAGATTCATCGCCCACTCTATATGGTTCGATCATCACCCCGGTAGAAGTTTCATTATGTGTAAGACAATAAGTGTCGACGCCGGCAGTTTCTTGCAAGTAGCTCGCAGTACCAGGTTCTGCTTCCGCAACCATTGGGTCATCAAGATGAGGAGCTTTCTTTGATATTGCAGCGAATCGAGAAGAAAATTCACCATAGACAGCATGGGCGCTTTTATTTTTGATAATTGAATAGCTCGCTGCATCCCACATCAATGACGCTCCGCCGTTTGTCAAAAGAACCTCGTATTCACTTGGAAGAGAAAATAAGTTCGCAAACTTCTCTTGAATACCAGAAACGATGTTCTTAATGGGCTTTTGCCTGTGGCTCGTTCCTAATAAGTTGGCGTGTTCATTGACGTATGCGAGCTGTTCAGGTCGGACCTTCGATGGTCCAGATCCAAAACGGCCGTCACTTGGCAGGAGGTCTTTGGGGATAGTTATTTGAGTTTCAGGCATGCGATAAAGATTAGTTCGAAGCCAACCGATTCGCTTATTCGAACGTGTATAGCTTTCTAAGTTCTTCTATCACCAGATTCGATATAAGGTCTCCGCCGGCTCGGGTGAAGTGGATTCCATCTGGAGCTCGTAGAAGGGTCGGTACACCATTTATGAAGATTGCATCTGCATAGCTACCATCAGGGTTTGAGAAGGCTGTAGTGGTTTCCACATAACTCGTTGTTTCGGGTCGCACTGAAGTAGCTGTTCGAGTTACTTCGTTGATTATCTGATATCTTGCATTTCTGGCAGGGTCTCGCACGGGAGGAATTTCTATCCACACAGTGTGAACGCCTTGGTTGGCCAGATAATCCAATGTAGAAGTTACCCTTTTCGAATATTCATCCTTCCACGCCTGTGATCCGAATGGACCTATAGGTCCTGAACTGCCAAATAAATATTGGTCATCATTGGCTCCGAAAGTAGCAATAATCAATTCAGGCTTTGCACTAACGACAAAATCATTGATATTGGTGAACCAATTGAAAACATCGGGCCTTGCTAAACCTGTTGAAACTTGACCTTGTAATCCTTGAATATTAAATGCGCTGGTAGGAAATGAGCGAACCATTGATTCGCCCGGTGTAATTGCAAGAGAGTCGCCAATAATCCAAACATCGAGTCTGTTTTCAGGAGAAAGGACTGGAAGTGCTTTTGGTTTTTCTATCGGTTTTACTTTTTGTATATTCTCGAATGAAAAAGTATCGATCTCATCATCTCGACCCAAATCTAATGCTTGTCTAGGAACTTGGCGAACGCTTGTAAGACCTATTGCTCTAGAAGCTTTGTCGAATGGGCTAAGAACTGCAAGTGAAACGGTTTTAATTGCTGAAGGTTTCATTGCAGTTGCTTTAGTGTGAAGTGCGGAAGAGTTAAGTATCGTTCCAATAATGATTATTGCAAATACAAGCTTTATTGCCTGACCAGCGGTCATTACTTGATGAGGCTGTTCTACTGACGAAACTAAAACCCGTTTTGTGGGTTTCTTCTTTTTCTTATTTTCAATTTTGTTGTTTTGATCATCGTTGCGCTCTATAAAAGTCATCTATATCACCTAGAAAAACCCATATAGGAAAGCGGAAACGTTTCCAGACAACGTGGACAACAACATTAAACCAACTCCAAAAATTGCAGCTTGGGCCATAATTGGGCGTGACTGAATATAAGAAGTAACAATTTTGGTTTTCGATTCAGGAATGTTCTGAATAAATATTCCGCAAGCAATTAGAGCGAGAATCGCTAGAGTCACATATTCGCTCGGTGCCGAAAAGCCAGAGAAGATTCTTTGAATCATGATCCAAGCATTTGTCATGGATTCAGATGCGAATATTATCCAACCGAAGGTAACAACATGGAAAGTCAGAATTCTTCTTACGATAACTGGAACAGCAATGTTGTGTTTCTCATTGAAGTTGCGCAAATACTTTTCTATTACAAGAGCAATACCCATGTACAGACCCCAGAAAATAAATGTCGTATTGGCTCCGTGCCAAAGTCCGCCGATTGCCATTGTTGCAATAATGTTGAAGGACACAAACTTTGCGCCGAAAATACTTTTTCGGTTTCCACCCATTGGGATATAGACATAATCTTTAAGCCATCTCGAAAGCGTCATGTGCCATCTGGTCCAAAAATCTCGTAGAGAGGTTGCTGAATATGGACGGTTAAAGTTCTCGGGGAACTTGAATCCAAGTAGTAACGCTACACCTATGGCAATGTCGGTATATCCTGAAAAGTCGCAGTAAAGCTGGACCGCATACGCATAAACGGCCACTATTGAATCAAGGGAATTCAGCGTGTTGGGCGCACCAAAGGCTGGCTGGACGATTTGTACATATAAAAGGTCGGCAATGACCATCTTTTTGAAAAGTCCACGCGCAATAAGTGTTAGCGCTCTGGTTCCTTCAACTGTGCGCGGATTGATTGGATTTCTTAATTGTGGAATAAATTCTGAAGCCCTAACAATTGGTCCAGCGACGAGGTGAGGAAAGAATGAAAGAAAAACTGCTAAATCTAAGAACGATACTTTTTCGACGGTTCCTCGATATACATCTACAAGATAACTAATTGCTTGGAACGTAAAGAAAGAGATAGCGATCGGTATTATTAGCGAGCTGAGTCGTGGGAGTTCAAAAGAATCACTGAAAATGTTGTAAGTCTGTTCTAAAACAAAATTTCGGTATTTGAAGTACCCAAGGGCCATAACGTTTGCAGAAATAGCCAAAGTTAAAATATTTCTTTTTGCTTTTTGGCTGGTCTGTTTAACTAATAAGTTAGTTAGAAGATAATTACCTACAATCGAGACACCCAAAACCACACAAGGTAATGGCAGGGAAATAAATCCAAAGTCGATATCGGGTTGATTAAATCCCAGGAAGAAAAAGCTTGCCATCAGGACTAATACCCGCCATGGGAGTCGATGTTTCCAATCTTTTCTATTTACAAACATGGGAAGTAGCAGCCATGAAAGTGGCATCACAATTAAGAAAAAGATCACGAAGGATATCGTGGGGAAAAGCACCCATTAATGATCTCACAAAATGATGGTTGATATCACTTTCTTGAGTCACACACATGGCATAAAAAGTTGAGTATTCTTTCTTCCTTATGCCAAGAACAGGATCAAGACAAGACTTTGACAACTTCGACGGATGGGAAACCTTCGATATCGAAGAGGAACTCTATGCAAATGCCGAAAGAGACCTCATAGACGACTGGGAAGACGATGGAGCCATAGCTGAGGTCAGAGAACCAGAAGTAATTGAGGAAGTAACCAAGCCCAAGAAGGCCAAGAAACAGCCAAAAATAACTCCAATTGTTGAGCTAGAAGATCAGGCAGAAGTTGACAGTGCTTCAGCAGAAGTGTTCTCATTGATAGAACGTTCTAAATCAAAGAATGCAGCCGAATTGTTGGATCTTGGAGGTCCATCGGAGGACGAGTTGAGCAGAATCGAAGAGGTCGGTATTGATGATTACATCGATATCGTCTTGTCTGAAGACGTAAAGACTGTCGAGCCAGAAGAGATAGAGGAAGCCGTCGAACTAGTCATGGAAGAACAAGAAGTAGAAATCGAAGAAATTTCAGTCGATGATTTAAGCAATGAAATTGATTTAGTAGTCAAGCCTCTTTTTGAAGGTGTCGCCATTGCACTTCCAACACTTTTCGATGAAGATGGCGAAGTTGAATATAAAACTACAGCGCGACTTGCAAAGAGACTTGTAGAAGAAAATGTTCAAGCTGTATTTGTTGGGACCAAGGATGGAGAAGGCGACACTCTTTCTAGAAAAGAACGGAAAACTTTAGTTCGAGCTGTATTGAAATCTAGTGAGGTTTTGGTTTGCGCGGATGTAAGTTCACCGAGCACTCGTCAAAGTGTTCAATTGGCAAATGATGCAATAGATGCTGGTGCTAAAAGTTTATTGGTAACTATAGATTCAAGCGTGCGTGATCCGTATCTACTATGTGAAGCTATCTATGAGAACAACAGGGATGTGCCTCTGATAGTGAAATTGATAGGCGATCCACTCTCAATTCCGATTTCGCCAGAGTTTTTGTATGACTTGCCGATTGCTGGTGTAATTGATTCAACAGGCGATATTTCATTCTTCATGCAGTTGATCTCAGCCTATGGAGGTCCGGTATATGTAGGAACTTCTCAGATGATCCTGACAGCAAGCGCAATGGGCGCAGCTGGTGTAGTTCTTCCTGGTGTGGCAATCAATGCCGAACTGATTGAGAAAGCGTTTTCTGGAGATGCTTCAGCCCAGGCAGAAATTGCGATGTGGGAAAGAGAAACTGGCGATTCACAAATCAGGGCAGTAAAAATAGCTCTAGAAGCTGATTTCTTGGTTTCTTCAAATATGCGGGACTAGAAAATCTAAGTAATTAAAAGAGAATTTTAACGACGGCCACAGAGTGGCTTTTTACCGTGATTAGCTTTTTTACGCTTCGCGTTTAACTGGCGTTTGTTCGTTTTCTTACTCATAAGGTTTTACATTCTAGCTTAACGGGCAGCTGTCTTGTCCAAGCGGGCTTCTTGAACCTTGTCGCTTGAACTTCTATCTAGCTTGATCACGAAGGCAACCGATCCCAAAACAGTAACAATACCAATAGCTATGAGCCATGTGATCGATTGGTCGAAGAAGATTGCAGCGAAAATGGTAGATCCCACAGGTGTAAGTAGAGTCAAAAGAGAAGCCGTTGAAAGCTTTGTATATCTATGGGCCCAACTTATAAATCCGTGGCCAAGACTCGCACAAACTGCCATCGCTGAGAGCTTTATCCATTCTTGTGAGGTTGGAATTAACCCTTGAGAGTTAAAGGCAAGAATTATTGATGCAACTAATCCTGAAAAGGTTGTAGTTATGAACATGAAAGTTGCAGTTCCAACATGTACACGAGCTTTCTTTGTAAAAATATAAAGGACGATCCATGCACCAAGTGCAAAGAAAGCCAGGATGTTGCCGAACGTGGAATTGTTTCCATGTAGTGCTGTTCCCCAAATTGTAAGAATTACTCCAATAACTGCAATAACTGCTGAATAAACATTTGAACGTTTTACTTTTTCGCTGAATTGAGACCCGACAAATAATAAAGTCAAAGGCGCTTGTAACGAACGAATAATTACAACGTTCGTAAGTGTTGTTTCTTGAATTGCTTGATAAAAGCAAATGATGTGGATTGTAAAAGCGATGGCTGGAATGAAACAATGTTTTATTGCTTTCATGTTTATGTGTTGCCCTCGAAGCTTCACATACACACCTAGAAGGCTTGCTGCGATTAAAGAACGCCAGGCTGTTATCCAAATACCGTTGCGGCCGAATTTTGTTCCAAGAACATTTGCGGCAACTAAAAAAACAACGCCTGCCAATACGCCGGCAATACCAATTAGGCGAGATTTTGAAACATGGACAGGTTTGATACCGTCGTCTTTGGTTAGGTCGAGGACTGTATCTTCTACATCTACATCAACGTAGTCGCCAGCTAAGTCGTTTGGCCCGATTTGCGTATTTCCCACCCATATATTCTTGCAGAGATTTGTTGATGAACGCGAATTACCATGACAAAGTATGTCAATGAAGAAATCCAAACATGGCTATATCGCAGGAAACCAGTACTTTCCTATTGGAATTTATGCGAAAACGCGAAAGCAAAGAAGGAAAGGCCTGTCTGGGATTTCATTAGATCAAAGCCCTCCAGAAATGATTTTTCAAAAGTGCAAATCCATTCATACCTTTGGAATGAGGTTTCGATTGAGGGTTCTTTTTCTAGATTCTGAAAACAGAATTATCGAAGAAAGAATTGTACCTAAAAATCGAATTGTGTTTGCCCCAAGAGGGACCTATGCAATTGTCGAATTGCCGCTTCGATAAGATCAAGTTGTGGATCAAAACATTTTGCCGGGACTCTATTTAGTCGCTACTCCTATTGGAAACATGGAAGATAGTAGTGAACGTATGAAACGTTATTTAAGTGACGTTGATTTAATCGCTTGTGAAGACACACGTGAAATGAAGAAAATGCTTTCAATTTTAGGTATTCAAAGAAATCCAAAAGATATTGTTGCAATTCATGAGCATAACGAAATGCAAATGAGCGAAAAAATTATTGAACAAATTAAACAAGGTTCTTCAGTTGCATATGCAAGTGATGCTGGAATGCCTGCCATATCTGATCCTGGTCAGATTCTCGTAGATCGGGTTTTGGATGAACAACTCTTTGTTACTTCAATTCCAGGAGCAACAGCAGTTACAACGGCTTTTGCGTTGTCAGGCTTTCAAGGAATGGGATTTAGTTTTAAAGGTTTCTTTCCTCGAAGCAAGAAAGACCAAGATCTAGCAATAGAAGAACTCAAGTATTCGGTACGGCCGGTAATCTTTTACGAGTCGCCAAAAAGATTAATTTCGACGCTTACTGTTTTGGAACAGAATCTGGATGCGAGTAGACGTGCTGTAGTTTGTCGAGAATTAACGAAAAAGTTTGAACAAATTTCCCGGGGAACTTTTAGCGAACTTAAAGATGTTTTTGACGGGGAAATAAAAGGCGAATGCGTATTGGTCATCGAGTCTGCTCAGCCAAATGGTCAAGATGGGCAAGACCCAAGATATGAAAAACTGGTATCTACGTTGAAAGTGTTGAAAGCAGCTGGCGTTAGTTCCAAAGATGCCGTTCTCGCCCTCAGTTTTGTCTCAGAGTTGCCAAAAAATAAACTGAAGGAATTATTTCTGAAAACACCTACTAGTTAGAGGCGACACGCACTCAAATTCGAGGCTATTCTTAATGTCCATGTCAAAGTCGTTTTATATAACTACTCCTATCTATTATGTGAACGATGCCCCTCATATGGGGTCAGCATATACAACGATCTCTGCTGATGTTGCAGCTCGATGGCATCGATTAATTGGTGACGATGTCATGTTTTTGACGGGTACTGACGAACACGGTTTGAAGCTACAGCGTGCGGCTGAAGAAAAAGGAATGACTCCACAAGAATTGGCTGATTTTTATTCTGAGCGATTCAAGGATCTTTGGAAAGAACTAAAAATCAGTAATGATGATTTTATCCGAACTACTGAAGATAGACATCGTGAAGCAGTTCGTACTCTTTTGCAAAAAGTTTATGATGCCGGTTATATAGAAAAAGGAACCTACGAAGGTCTCTATTGTGTTGCATGTGAAGCTTATTATGTCGAAGATGATCTCGTAGGTGGAAATTGTCCATTTCACGGCAAGCCAGTTGAACAAGTACGAGAGGACAATTATTTTTTCAAACTCAGCGCTTTTGAAGATCGACTAAAAGAACATTACGCAAATAATCCAGATGCAATTCAACCCAATTCACGTCGTAACGAAGTTTTAAGTTTCATCGATTCGGGTTTAAGAGATTTTTCAATTTCTAGAACTTCAATCAACTGGGGTATTCCTTTGCCATGGGAAGAGCAACATGTTACTTATGTTTGGTTCGATGCGTTAACTAATTACATTACGGCGATTGGTTATCCCAATGATAAAAAAATGTTCGATAAATATTGGCCAGGAATACATTTTGTAGGTAAAGATATCGTTCGCTTTCATGCTGTGTACTGGCCTGCAATGCTTATGGCTGCTGGAATTGAACCACCAAAAACTGTGTTTGCTCACGGATTTCTAACCGTCGGTGGGGAAAAGATGAGTAAAAGTAAAGCGAACCAAATTGTTCCAAGCGATTTAATCCCAACTTTTGGAGTGGATGGTTACCGTTACCATTTTGTTGCTGATCAACGTTTTGGTGGAGATGGTGATTTCAGTTACGAGCAAATGGTAGCTAGATACAATTCTGACTTAGCTAATAATTTCGGAAACCTTGCGAGCAGGGTTTTAAATATGGCAATCAAATATTGTGATGGAGTTTCAACCGAAAAAAGAAAAGATGGTCCACTTAAAGGTTTGATCGAACAAACTTTTGAAAAAGCCAGCAGAGAATTTGAAGAGTTCAATTTTTCCGGCGCGCACGAAACAATATGGAATTTAATTGGCTCTACAAACGCATACATCGAATCAAGTGAACCATTCAAAGTAGCGAAAACCGATCCTGAATCTGCGCAAGCAATACTTGGAGATTGTTTGGAAGCTCTCCGTGCAGTATGTCTAATGGCATATCCAGCGATGCCCGATACTGCAACCGAGCTTTGGCGAAGGTTGGGATTGCAAGATGGAACGCCTATAGAACAAATGCGATTGCCGCAAGATTTAGCTTGGGGAAGTTTTCCTGCCGGTTTGAAATTAGAAAAAGGCGAGTCGTTATTTCCAAGAATTGAAGAAGAATAGAAACCAGGAGTTGGTTTTCTTTTGAATGCACTTTTTGACACGCATTGCCATTTCGATACGCTCGATGATGCTAACGCGCAGATACCTAAGGCGTATGAGCAAGGTATTCGAGGGATAAATGTAATTGGATGCGATTTACAAACAACGAAACTATCTGTTGATATTGTTGAGATGGTAAACGAAAATCGGCAATCCCTTGGTGTTCCAGATTTGATTATTGGGGCGACAATGGGGCTTCATCCCCATGAAGCAAAGTTCTTTGATTCTCAGAAATCAGATCTAGAAAAGGTTTTAAAGGAAAAGGCAGAAATCATCACAGGAATTGGCGAGACAGGGTTTGATTTTTATTACAATCATTCCACCAAAGAGCAACAGATCGAATCTTTTAAGTGGCAATTGGCTTTGGCGAAAGAAACTGAAAAAACTCTTGTTATCCATACCAGAGATGCGTGGCCAGAAACGTTTGAGTTTTTAGAAGAGAATGGCTGGCCAAACAAAGTTGTATTGCATTGTTTTACCGGTGGGCCACAAGAAGCTTTGAGAGTGGTAGAAAACGGAGGGTATGTTTCGATTTCTGGAATTGTAACGTTTAAGAATGCACAAGACGTTAGAGATGCAATAGCTGTCATACCATTGGAAAATCTTTTAGTTGAAACAGATGCGCCATGGCTAGCCCCGATGCCACATCGAGGTAAACCCAACGAACCTAGTTATGTTCAGTATGTTTTGGATTCTGTCGTAAATATTCGTGTTGAGAAATGTGGAGAAAACAAAGAGCAAGTTATCTCATCATTGTTCGAGAATGCTAAAAATCTTTTTACTGTTTAAATAGTTATTTATTTAGCGGCTTCTTCAGTATCTGATTCAACAGATGTTGATACTTTATTCTTACCGGAAGTCTTGGATTCACTTAAAGAGTTTTCAGCGCGTTTAGATAATGTTTCCACGGTGTCTTCTTTTTCGTAACCTGCGATACCTATAGATATAGTTACCTTTGCTTCAGGTGAACTTGGTGCGTGCACGTCTTCTTCAACACCTCGTCGAATTCGTTCTGCAACTATTCCGGCTCCATTAACATCTGTATCAGGAAGGATGACAATAAATTCTTCACCGCCACAACGGCCCAAAATATCTTCAGTTCTCAATCGACTTTGAATTTCGTTCGTTACACCAATAAGGATTTCGTCACCAATTGCATTTCCATGGTGTTCATTGAACGATTTGAAGTTATCTATATCAATCTTAAAGATGCTGAGATCGTTATTGTGTCTTCGGGCGGCACTTATAAGTCTTCGCAAATGAAGCTTGACTCCCTGAGGGTTGTAGATCCCAGTAAGCAGATCAATCAGGGATACATCTTGCAAAGCGATTCTTCGTTCTCTGTTTCTAATGAGCAATATAACTAAAGCGGATGAGGCAACTGCAAAACCTACTAGGAAAATCCACGGAATATACTGTTGAGATCCAGATTCTGGACTGTATAAAACATCTTTTTCAATGGTTGTAATTACCTTCCAAGGTGTGTTCGGAACGAGGTGTGTCGCAAAGAAAATCTTTTCACCTCTGGCGTTTTTATAAAAACCTTGAGTGTGAACAGTTGTTGCTTCTTGCTCAGAAAGTGTTGTGGCAAGTTTTTGATCGAGTGAAGCCAGAGTTCCACTTTCGTTTTTGTTTGTAGCGATTACGTTATTGTTTTCATCTACGAGATATGCAGCACTTCCTTTTGAAGGAACAATGTTTTCGAAATAGTTTCCAAGAGGTTTAGTGGTTAGGTCGTATGCGCCGCTAATTATTCGTCTACCTGCTTGAGTTTCAAATGGTGTAGCGAATGCGACATTTGGAAATTTTAAGGCGTCAGATGGAATAACGTTGGATACTGTTTGTTCACCTTCAACCACAGCTGCTCGAATGTGTGGACTGTCATCTGTAAGGCGTTTGCCTATTAATTCTTCCTTGAATGGAGCGATGTTGATTATGCGTCCGGAATCATCAAGAAGGACAGAAGGCCCGAAGCCAAAGTTGTCGAGAAAATCTAGGAAATCTTCGCGGGATACCTCGTCAGCATTTAGTCTGAGTTTGGCTAATTCTTGTTCTCGATCCAAAGTGTATTGAACATAAGAATCCAAGAAAGCAGAAGCGTTCATAGATCGTTGTTCGAATTGGTTTTCAAGTGCAACCCGGGAATTTTCTTGGGTATCAATGACACCATTTACCATTACCGCCAGAAGTGTAAATAGAGCTAACCCCGCGATGATTCGTGCAGGCCAAAAATTGTGCTTGTTGCTTTCTAGCAATGTCATGCATTTATTTCGATCAGTTGAGCCCATTTCATGAGTGGTTTTATATTTTGTTTTCCCATAATTCCTGGTAAATAAGGGATAAATCGGACAAATGTCGTTAGGATATGGAATTAGCCTCCCAAAATCACTAGCGTATATAGCTTCATGAGACCTTCACCGGCCCGTCAGTCGGCTCCATCTCCACAATCTTGGATTCCAATTGAATCTCTAGATAATCTTCCAGAACTGGAAGAGCTTCTTGATTCGTCAAATCTCGTTGATTCTGGCCAAAACAGGGCAGTTCGACAAGGCGAGGATGGACAGCTCTATGTTGCTGACTTGAGTCTCTCGTCGAAGAAGCCAACTCCTAAAGCCCAGGACTTTGAGAAGCACGAAGCTAGACGCCGCAGCCATAGGCATTGGAATTCCAAAAGAAGGACACTCCATTTAAAGCGCAAAGCAAGAGCTCAACAGATCCTCTTTTCAATTCTTGGGGTTGCCCTCGCGATTTCATTGGTTGGGGGAGCAACCTCATATTTTGATAAAGCCGATGCAACTGCAGCGACAATTCCGAACTCGAACGAAAACTCAACTCCTACCCCAAAATTTATTCCTGTAAAAGTGGATTTAGTTGTAGAAGGTAATTCGATCCAGGTCTTGAGTGTCGCAGAATCTTTGACGGAATTCCAGCAACAACACGATTTAGTCGGGTTGGCACCTATGCAAACTAGATTCGAAAAAATCGACACTTTCAAAAGATCGGCTCCCGCCATTGAATTTCGATATCCAAAAATAATTTCTGTAAATGTAGATTCAACAACGAAAACAATTCTTGCTACTGATTTAACCGTTGGTAAAGCTTTGAACAATAACGGAATTGTTGTAGACGGAGATGACGTGATTAGTGTTGCATTGGATGCAAGCGTAAGAGGTATAACAAATATTTCAGTCAATCGAGTTTCTACTTCAACTCGATCTGCACAAGAGGTTGTTTCATTTTCTGTAATAAAACAAGACGATGCTTCTCTTGCTAAAGGAAAAACAAAAGTAAAACAGTCGGGCGTAAATGGTTTAGCCGATGTTATATATACTCAGACCATTCAAGATGGCCAAATCATTTCAGAAGTGGTTTCCTCTCGTAATGTAATAAAAGCGCCTGTAAATCAAATAGTAAGTGTAGGCACAAAACCTTTAGGAACTGAGTCTGGAAAAGCTTCCTGGTACGCCCACACGCCCGGAACTTGTGCGCATAAAACACTTCCGTTTGGAACCATTGTCACTGTGAGAAACTCTAATACCGGCGCTACAACCACCTGCAGGGTAGCTGACAGGGGACCTTTTGGTGCAGGGCGAATCATAGACTTGACTAAGGATGTATTTGCTCGAATTGCTTCAACTTCACAGGGAGTTATTCCTGTAACAATCTCTTGGTAGCTATCGCTTAATGGAAAGCACATCGAACACTGGTTTAACTCCAACGCTGTTAAAAGAACTTCAATTAAATTTCGGATTTAAAGCATCAAAAGCATTGGGCCAAAATTTCTTAATTGATTCAAATATGTGCGCAAAAATTGCGCAAGTTTTACCAGAAGATTCGAACGTAATTGAAATCGGTCCAGGAGTTGGTTCTTTAACTATTCATTTGGCAAAACGGGCTAACAAAGTCTTAGCGATTGAGCTAGACCAACATATTTTGGATCCTCTTAATTTTGTACTGAGTAATTTTGAAGTCGCAGATAAAGTGGAAGTGCTTAGTCAGGATGTTATGGAAGTCGATCTAGAAGAAATATGTAGAGAGAACAAGATCGAATATGTTTTTGGAAATTTACCATATAATATTTCGGCGCCCTTGTTGGCGGACATCGCTCGCAAAGTCCCAAGTGTTAAATGTGTTGTCGCTATGGTTCAAAAAGAAGTCGGCGATCGACTAAGTGCGAAGTTGGGTACCAGAGCAGTTGGAGCAATAACTTATAAATGTCAGCATTTTATGGCTATAGAGAACTTGTTTGCAGTTCCAAAAATGTCGTTTATTCCTCGACCTCATGTTGATTCAGTCGTTCTAAAGATGGATAGAAAAGATCTAAATTTATCGGATTTAAATGAATCGCAGACCATTGAAATGTTTAAACTTATCGATACGTCATTTTCGCAAAGGAGAAAAATGTTGCGCCAGTCTCTGAAATCTCTTTTAGGCGACAATCTCGACGCAGTGTTTGATTTAGCAAATGTGGATCCCACTCTTCGTCCCGAACAACTTATAGACAGAGATTTTATGAACTTGTATAAAGCAACTGTCGAAGTTAATGGTCAGAGATGATAGAAAAAGCTCCTGCAAAACTAACTCTAACTCTTAGAGTTCTCGATAAAAGAGAAGATGGTTTTAATAACCTGTCTGCTCTTACAGTTTTTTTACCAGATATTTTTGACTCTCTGCATTTGAATTCTTCAGGAGATTTTGAGATTGCCTCGGAACATATTGCTATGTCTGCTGACGACACGAATTTGGTAGTGCGGGCTTTTCAGTTATTTTCCACGCATGCAAAAGTTGTTGAATTAGCTTTGGATGTTGATAGCTGTGGATTTGTTTTAGATAAACATATTCCGATTGCAGCTGGACTAGGAGGTGGATCTGCTGACGCTGCTGCAACATTGAGGTTGTTAAATCGACATTTCAACAATGTTCTAACTGATCAAGACTTGCATGATATTGCAGCATGGTTAGGAAGTGATATTCCAGGATGCTTGAACTCTAAGGCTCTTTGGATGAAAGGAAGAGGCGAGATTGTTGAACCTGTCAAAAATTTTGAAGCAAAAGACAAGCAAGTTTTGGCAATTACACCAAACATATTTTGCCCAACACCGTTAATTTATAAGCGCTACGAACAAATGGGTAGACCAACCGATGTCGGAACCTCTATTGATGGGTTATCTGATCACACCGACAACATTCACAATGATTTAAGCATTGCTGCCTATGATCTATTTCCAAATTTGTTGGAATTCAAATCTCATGTTGAATCAATAACGGATTTACAGTTCAATCTTGCAGGTTCAGGAAGTACCATATTCGCGATTTCTGAAAGCGACAGAATAGAAAGCGCTATAGCTCGAGCCAAAAAAGCTTTAGATCAAGACGATATTCGTCTTATAGATACCAGCTCAATTGTTTAGTTCAACTTCCTAAATTTTTGCAATACAACGAAAACAAGCCAATTCTCGACTTTGCAAAAATTGGCTTGTTTAGAGTTTTAAATGAAAAGAAATGTTTAAAAACAGGTATTTACTTACCTTGTTGGCGTCGCTGCCATCGTGTCTTTTTAAGAAGTTTCTTGTGTTTCTTCTTACGCATTCTTTTGCGTCGTTTTTTAATTAGTGATCCCATAAGAAGGTCTTAAACTAGTGCCAAAACATGCTTCTTCGCCAACTCTGGCACCAAACTTCGCTGTTCTTTAAATATAAAAAGGTAACTTTGCAGGACTAGAGTGTTAAATCCGCTAAAATTTCTCAGTCCTTCGGGGATGGTGTAATTGGCAACACACCAGTTTTTGGTACTGGCATTCAAGGTTCGAGTCCTTGTCCCCGAGCTTATAGATCAATTCCATGCAAAGTATGCGAAAATAATGGCAGAACCATTTATTGTCCAGTGTGCAAAAATTGGCACGTAGAGACTGTCGAATCTTTTCCTTAGAAGGCACAATATGTATCCGGCGCAAAAAGTCGCCAGAACTATTCCTGAAATTAATATGGGTTTTTCAAAGACGCCCACAAAATCGGGTATCAAACTAGTCTCTATATTTCTTGAAGGAAGTATGTGCCAAAGTCCAAAAAGTAAAGAAGAAACTATTGCAGATGTTCGAAATGAGTACTTCTTTTGTAGAGAAACCAGAACTGCACCTCTAAAAATAAGTTCTTCAATTAAAACAGTCTTAATGGGCAACAATAGAAATGTATAAAGCAATGCATCTTTTAGGGATTGGTTGTATCTTTCATCTTTAAATGCCTCTGAATTTATGAAGAATGCCAATGCAATGCCTAATAGGATCATTACAATCACAATGAAGCTGATGGGTAGCGATTTTTTTAATTGTTTCGGGCTTAAACCGAGATCGGATAGCGAAGTTTGGGTCACATAGCAATATCCAAATATGAGCATATAGGCAAAAAATACAATTGGGATTTTGAAAAATACATCTAATCCAACTTGTAAAGGAATAACAAGGAGCAGGATAGCTCCAATAAGCAAGATTGGGTTTTTCATCAATTTATCCACAATGAGCAAAGTTTAGACCGCTTGAGCAATTTGAGTATCTCTATAGAGGTGTATAATTTTGGATCGAAACTAGGGGGCTATTATCAAACTTCTAAAATCTCTTAAATCTAAATTTGTTGAAAAGTATAAAGCGCGTGAACTCAGATTTGCTGGATTAGTTGGCGCTTTGATCTTCATGTGTTTTTCAATTACCCCTTCCTTGCTTCCAAGACCGTGGTTTTTTCAAGGGCTAATAACTGGGATTGCACTTGCAGTTGGCTATGGTTTTGGCCTTTTGGTGGCCGCGATATATCACAAACTGTTCAAATTTAGAGTGAATGACAAAAACAAGCGCGATCTTTGGGTTGCTCTAATTACTGGATGGATCATTGCAACAGTGTTCCTGCATTGGAAAGCACAAGAGTGGCAATCAGAAATTCGCGAGCTAGTGAACATGGAACCAGTTGAAAGCACCTATGGGCTTCGAGTTGCAGCGTTAGCGATACTTTTCGGACTCGCGCTTTTAGGGATTGCGCGGGGTACCAGAAGAACAACAATCAGAATTTCAGGATTTGCAGATCGATTTCTTCCTAAAAAATTAAGTAAGCCTGCAGGTGTCTTGAGTATGGTTTTGATTTATGTTTTAATTTTCAACATTTTCTTCTATCAAATTTTCACCAATATTTCTGACAACTTATATTCAAACAAAAACTCTGCAACGACAGTTGAAGCTTCAATACCGAAAACTGATAAAAAATCAGGTGGACCTGAATCATTAGTGAGTTGGGAATCGCTCGGTCGCCAAGGTCGAATTTTTGTTGGCCGCGGTCCAAGCATAAAAGATATAGAAAAATTCAGCGGAGAAGAAGCCAAGCAACCTATAAGAGTTTATGTTGGAAAAGAAACTAAACCTACAGCTAAAACTCGAGCTGATCTTGCAGTTAAAGAGCTTGAAAGAACAGGTGCATTCGATCGGAAAATTTTAGTGATTGCAAACACAACTGGTTCTGGTTGGCTTGAACCCCAAGCAGTAGACAGTATCGAATACATGTATGGTGGAGATAGCGCAATAGTTAGTACCCAATATTCTTATCTTCCTAGTTGGATCGCGTTCCTTGTAGAAAAAGAAAAAGCAAAAGATTCTGGCCAGGCGCTCTTTAATGCTGTTCATGATAAGTGGTCGAAACTTCCTGAAAATGATCGGCCTAAGTTAGTTACATATGGTTTGAGTCTCGGAGCATTTTCTGCACAGACTGCGTTCACAAGTATTGATGATGTAATCAAAAAAACTGATGGAGCTTTATTTGTTGGATCTCCAAGTGATTCAGAAGAGTGGAGCAAAATCACTAAAAACCGAGATTCAGGATCACCACAAATATTGCCTGTTTTTCAAGAAGGAAAAACGATTCGTTTTGCTGCAAATGCTGACGATATCCAAGCGGATCAAAGCAATTGGCAAGAACCGCGAGTTCTTTATTTACAACATGCTACAGATTCAGTTGTGTGGTTTGATTTTAAATTGATCTATGAACGTCCAGATTGGTTGAAAGAAGAACCTGGTAGTGATCGAATCGATGACATGGGTTGGTATCCAGTGGTTACTTTTTTCCAAGTTACAGTAGACCAAATGTTGTCTGTTGCGCCTCCAGCCGGACACGGACATAATTATGGGAATGTAATGGTCGCTTCTTGGGCTGCCATTGCAAAACCCGAAGGATGGACTGATCAAAAGACAGACAAACTTCAGCGAATCATTGATGAGTACGCGATTGAATAGATTTATAGTTGGTCTTCAGGCACTGGCTTAGCGCCAACTAAACCAGGGCTTTTTGCTGCGAGTTTTAAAACCTTTTTGAGAGTCGGAAGGCTTATATCTTCGAGTTTTTTAATTCTTATACAACTTTTACCAACGCTGACCTTACCTAATTCTTTTTTGAATTTTTCGGCCAAATAATCGTCGCCGTCAATAGCGCAGACGTAAATGCTTATATAGTTTTTTTGGTTTGCAAGTGCGACAATCGGCCAATCAAGGACTTCGTTCTTGTAATTAAGATATTTAAAATTTCCGTAGCCAAGCATGTTGCTAGCAAAAAATGGTTTGAGTTGCGGTACGGTTTTCAGAATTAAATCGTTAAGAAATACGATGGCTTCTTTTCTTTCATCAGGTACCTGGTTAATGTATTCCTTGATTGAATTTGCGGAATTTTCTTTGAACATATTCATAATTTATCCACACTTGAATTTTTAGATTTATCTTTTCAAGTTAGTCTAAACCTTGAGCCCAACTTGGAGCTGGTGGTCGTGGTCCAAGGTTAACGTCTGCTTTATATCCGGCGGCCGTTCTGGACATCATTCCGGCATTTATTCCTGTAGATGAATAGATTCCTAATAGTGCAGTTGGTGGAACCACATTGGGTATCGAACCAGCGATATCTGTCAATCTGTTTGATGCCTTGATGCCGCTTTCGATCGAATCGATTGCGAGCATCTTTTCTTCATCACTTCTTGGTGCTTTTCCATAAACGCCAACATTTTGTAGTGCACAAGCAAAACCAGAAATTGCGGCTTCGATCCTCAGTAAATATTCTGCGCTAAATTGTGAGTCAAGTTCTAAAGCTTCAATATCAACAAATCCAAATCCCGATTCGGCGTCATATAAAAAATTGGTTGGCTTTGGATCGAATTTAATATGCTCTTTGGTTGCTTCTACAATATCTTCGAGAGCCTTTTTGAAATGGGCATCAGGTATAGCTGCAAGTTCTTCCGGAGTTAATTCAATCAACCGCTTTCCTGGAACCCGGTTGGCAATAATAATTCCGTGGTTCGCATCAAAAGCAATAAGATGTTCGACTGCTTGAGTGTCTCGAGTTGTAGAAATATGTTGCGCTGATCGCAATGTAGCTTCAGGGGTATGAGTGGCTCCGCTTGAAATTTTAACCGCATAGACTTCGCCGTCGTGTTGTAATTCATATGCGCTCCATGAACCACCTCTTCCTAGAAAAACCACGTCTGGACTTTGATCTAAAACATCAGAAACTAATTTTTCGACGGCCTCTTGTAACGGAGGGTCGTTCGAAAGTTGAAATTTCTGCATTTTTGTCGAAGAAGTTGTCATTCGTCTCTATTATCTATTGTTCTAAGTGTTAATTGATAGCTGTCGTATTTGTAATTAGCTTTGCAAAAATTCCGGAAATACTCGCTTCGTTGTTTTCACTTTGGAACGACCTTTTCGTGTGCGTTTGAGTTCATAAAATGAAGAGTTGCTACCCAACTTGGATAGTGCGTCCCAAAGAATTAATCCTTGTTCCTTGTCTGGTAGGCCTTGTAAAACAGGACCAAAATAGCCTTGCTTTTCGCCTTTTTCATTTTTGAAGATTATCAATGGAACACCTACATCATCTCCGACGACATTTACAGCGCTCTGAAGATGTCCTTCTAAAACTTCGTCGAAATTTGTAGAGTCAGCTTCTGTCAAATATTGTTCACTTAGCCCTAGCCGTTTTAATACTTCACCCATGAAAATGTCGTCGTCTAATTTTTTGTCAATAAAATAAGACTTACCAAATTCAGTGTAAAGAGTTCCTCGATCAATATTTTCTTGTTCGTGTATGGCTTCAATCATTCTCATAACTTGGTGAGCAATGGTATGAGTGTCTAAGTGACCAGTAACGTCATCACCATTTAGCTCGTTGTTTTTGATTGCCAAACTAAAAGGTAGCCAATTGATTTGTAAATCTCGTTCTTGGCTGACTTCAACTAACCACCTACTGGTTACCCAACACCATGGACAGCTTGGATCGAAGTAGAAATCTATTTCCACTTTATATTGCAGCCAAGGCTGTAATTTTGTTCAGTACTTACAGGTTTTCCTTCGACTAATGCGTCGAGTGCCCCTCGTAGTTCTTCACCAGTTAGTGGAGCTCCGTTTCCTGGAGTTGATCCGTCGAACCGTCCTCGATAGGCAAGTTTTAAATCTTTGTCGTATATAAAAAAGTCTGGGGTACATGCAGCACCATAAGCTTTTGCGACCTCTTGTGTCTCGTCATATAGATACGGGAAGTTGTATCCAACTTCTTTTGCTTGCTTTGTCATTAGTTCTGGAGAATCCTGCGGATAATTTTCAACATCGTTGGCGCTAATTCCAACAAAAGAAATTCCTTTTGCCATATATTCATTCGCAACTTTTACTAATTCATCATTGATGTGTAAAACGTAAGGGCAGTGGTTACATATGAACATAATTACTGTTGCAATATCTGACTTACATTCTTCTAGGGAGGCAAAAGATCCATCAACAGTATTTAATAGTTTGAAGTCTGGTGCTGTTGATCCGAGTTCGGTCATGTTTGATTTGGTTTCTGACATAAATCTTCCTTTTTGGCCTTATTTTGTCTCTAGCTTATGTGATTTGCCTGGGTTTTCTTATATCCTCTACGTTGCTCAACTTCCTTTTGACAATACGAACAAGCGTTCGTATAATGTAGCTATGAACCCTACTTCCCCCGGGGTCTCGAAGGTGTACAGCAAAGGTAAGCCAAGAGATCTCTCATTGCTTAAAGATCCAAAAATACTTAGTGCAACTGTTTTGGCTTCCGAGCTAAATATTAAGAAAGAATCTCTTTATGTCGAACCTCTTTATGGAAATACACTTTCTCCACTTGATTACGGAAGTGCGTTAAGTATTTCTGGAGATTTATCTTCAACTCTTGAAGTCGGACTACATCTAAGCGCGATGGCATTAGATAAAAAACATTGGGTTAGTGTTGTCGATTCTGGAGGTCAAGCATGTTCTCTTGCATTATACGAAGCTTGTATAAATTCTCCTCGTTTTGTTTGTGTCAGAAATTTTTCTAGTAGCCGTTTTGTTTCCGTTCTTTCACATCTTGTTACTTCTATGCGTGTGATAGTTGCTGTTGTACCTGCAAAGGTTTCATCTGCTCAAATGGCAAAAGTTATGGCGAAGGTTAGAGAAAATAATTCGATATTGGTTTTTCTTGACCCTAACGGTTTATGTGAAGCATCTTTTGATCGCCGGATAGTTTCAAAAACGCTTAATTTCGAAGGTCTTAATAGTGGAAGTGGAGTTTTAGCTGACAGAGTAATGGAGATAGAAGAATTTAAACATGGAATAAAAATTTCTAGAGATTCATCTTTAAGTCAAAGCAGAGGACCTTTGATTGTAAATGGCTGAGCGTTATTTTTCTCTTTGGTGTCCAAGTTGGCCAGTAGCAAGTGCACATTTAAAATTTGGCTCTAAGCCTAATGTTCCAACGGTTGTATTTGATCGAGACGATAATCGAGCTCACGTAATTGCTGTTTGTCCAGAGGCTTTTTCTGCAGGTGTTCGACGAGGAATGCGAAAGCGTAGCGCACAAGCAATTATTCCAAATGCATATGAATGTGTTACTGATTCTGTTAGTGAAATGAAAACTTTTTCACAGGTTTTAGATGTAGTCAGAGACATGGTCCCAAATGTTTGCCTTGTACGTCCTGGAAGACTCGAATGTGATTCAAAAGGTCCGAGTAGGTATTTTGGCGGCGAAAAATTAGCTGCATTTGAGTTGTGCGACCGAGTGAATGCTTTGGGCGTAGAAGATGTTTTTGTAGGTGTTGGGGATACTCGTTTTTCTTCTTATGTAGCCGCACGAATTGCTCCTTATAATAAAAATGGCGAAAATGTTTTCGTTGCTCCTGAAGGTAAAGAGTCGACAGCAGAGTTTTTAGCTCCACAACCACTTTCTCTTCTTGATTCTCCGGCACTTGTTTCTCTTTTGCAAAGAGTTGGATTATCAACTTTGGGCGATATAGCAAAAATGACTTCTGGGGATATGCTTGCTCGTTTTGGTGCCGAAGGCGAGCGGATACATTATTTAGTCAGTGCTTATGAAGATCAACATGATGAAAGAAGCATCGCTAAATATGAAGAAAAATTGTCTGAAGAATATGTGAGCGAAGACCCTCTCATTTCAAGCGAGCAAGCAGGATTCGTTGCAAAAAATTTGGCGCATCGATTAAGTCAACGTTTGCAGAACCAGGCTTTGGCTGCTCAAGAGCTAGAGATAGAAACTTTTCTTTCTAGCGGACAATGCGTTATGAGAAATTGGCGTGTGCAAAGTAGCGCTTTCGAACAAGTTGTTGCTTCTAGGGTGCAACTGCAATGTGATGAGTGGTTAAATCAAAAAGGTAGAGAAAACGTAACGGTATCTTTTGCGGATGAACAAATTTTGGAATCTTTTCCTAGAGGTATAACCAAAATTGTTGTTACTGCTGTGCAAGTCATTAGTTCTCACAGAAGACAGATTTCGCTCTTTGGTGCCGATCCTTCACTAGATGAAGATGCTTTGAGGGCAATTGCTCGAGTGAAATCTTTGGTGGGGGATAGTTCGGTAGTTGAATTGAAAATTTTGGGTGGACGAATGCCGGGAGAGTCTGTTGAATTTTTAGAGTATTCCAGAAATCTTGAAGACTTAACTTCTACTGGATTTAAAAATTCGCTATTTGAACCTATGGATGAATCAGACTTAAGTTGCGCACTGTACTGGCCTGGCGCAATAGTTGGTAAGACCCCAATGTGTGAATTTAATCCCCCAGAGCGAGCTCGGCTGCTAGATAGTTCTAATAATCCAGTCAAAGTGCATGCAACTGGTTTGGCAAGCGCGTCACCAAAATATGTTGAGAGCAATGCATTGAGGCCTTCGCGTCAGGAAATAAAAGATTTTGCTGGGCCTTGGCCGTTGGAAGACAGGTGGTGGGACGAAAAGAATCGCAGGCGTGTTTGTCGGTTTCAAATAGTTTGTGAAAGCGGAGCATATTTAGTTTCAATGAAGGGAAGCGTTGCGGAACTAGTCAATTGCTATTAGAGCAGATAGAATTTATTGATGCCAAAAGGAATTGTTAAAAAGCTCAGGAAGTTGCCTCCCGCAAAAAACGAAATGCCGTCAATAGTTATAGCGGTAGACGGTCGGGGTGGTTCAGGGAAAACCACTTTTGCATATCATTTAGCTTTAGAACTTGATGCTGAAATCGTTCACACAGATGATTTTGCATCATGGGAAAACAAGTTCAATTGGGTACCTGATTTTATTAAAACTGTTTTAGAACCAATTCGTCAGGGCGTAAAGAAGCTCTCTTATCATAAGTCTATTTGGGATTTGAATCGCCCAGTTGAAGCTGATGACCCAAAAGTAAAAAAGAAAGTCAAGCCCATAATAATTGTCGAAGGTGTAAGTTCGTCGCGGCAGGAATTGAGAGATTACGCAACTTTTACCGTTTATGTCGACATGTCGTTAGAAGAATGTTTCAAACGTAGATTAAAACGAGAAAGAGAAAACCCTTACTATCCGGATCTAACCGATGAAGAAAAAATCGAACGTTGGAAAGAGTGGGTTGAAGAAGAAGATCTCTACCTATATTTAGAGAATCCAAAAGATTTTGCTGATGTTGTAATTGATGGACATTTAGAATTTGGAGAGCAGCTAGGAATCTTCAAACAAGCAGTTACTGCCAGACTGCAACAGTTGCAAAGAGACAACTCCGAATTTGGTCTTGCGCGTTAGATGAACCAATAATTTAATAACTGCGTTATAAAAAAGATGCGTTGCAATTTAATTATTTTCATTTAATACTTACACCTACATAAGCCTTGCCAGGTCAATTACTCTGCCAAAAGGAAGGTTCTTATGTATACGCCCCTCAATTTAAAGCGCTTTAGTCTTGCGCGAATCAATTCAAAAACAAAAATAGTTTCTATTTGCGTTTGTATGATTGTTATCGCAACTTCTGCAGTTGCACATGCATTTCTAAGTGTTAATTCGAAATACATACAGTTTTCAACAAGCCCAGATCGCTCTGGCGCCCAGTCTTTAGCGAATAAAACTGTAAACGAAAATGTTTATATTTTCTTAACCTACAAAGATCCCAATATTAAAAGTGTTTCGTATTTTTTAAATCCATCAGGAAGTTTGAACTCTAAGTATGCTTACAGTACAAGAACAGTTGCACCCTTTGATTTAGCTGGTGCAGATGCGAATGGCCGAGCTAAAGGATTTGATACACGTTCTTTAAAAAGCGGAAATAACGCATTGGTTACAAAGATAACTTTAAAAAATGGTTATGTCCATCACGATTATACGTGGTTCAAAGTTGGAAGCAATTCTCAAGTTCCAACAACAACTACTACAAAACCAACTACTACTACGAGCTCGACGACGACAAGTTCTACTACAACTACGACAGTCAATCATGGCGACCACAATGGTTCAATGAATGAAAACTGCACTCCAGGAACACAAGGAATGCATGGTCCTTGTATCGATCGTTCTGCAATTCCGGCACCTAGAGCTGGTTTTTCAACTACTCGTATCGATCAAGTATCTCCACCTTCGGGAACCGGTGGTGAACCAGGCGCATTTCGAACTCGATGTGATTTTTCGCATATGAACAACGATGACCCTGTTCTATATTGGAATCAACCAAACAAAGCTCACCTTCATTCATATTTTGGAAATACTGGAGCTAATGCATTTTCGACTTCAAATTCATTGATGAATTCTGGAAATTCAACATGTTCAGGAGGAATTTTAAATCGGTCTTCATATTGGACGCCTTCTATGGTTGATTCCAGAAATGGAAGACCAATAACTCCTAATGATGACAGAGGTCGATATAACAGCGACTTAGAAATCTATTACAAACTCGGATATCAAGGAGTTGGGTATAGAGACGTGCGACCGTTTCCAAATGGACTTCAAATTATTGCAGGTAATTCCGCTAGTGCTACTTCACCAACTACCGATTCAAAAGTGAAATATTGGTGCGAAGGTTCGGTAGATGTTGATCGAACTCGAAACTTAGAAGGATATGCAATACCCATATGTACGCAAGGTCAAGTGCTGGTAATGAACATTGATTTTCCTCAGTGCTGGGATGGAGTAAATTTGCGATCTGCCAATGGACGCAGTCACATGGCTTATGGTCAATGGCGACCTGGAAATGTCGAAACTAGTATCGGTTGTCCAAGTTCTCATCCAGTTGGGCTGCCTTCTATTGCAATGTTTGTTCGTTATAGAGTGCAATCTGGAGATACTTCAAGCTGGAAATTGGCAAGCGATAATTATTCTGCTGGACCGGGTGGATATTCTGGTCATGCTGACTATGTTTTTGCTTGGCCTGAGAATAGCTTTCAAAATGTTATCAACAACTGCTACCGCAGACTAATAGATTGTGGATATCAGTTAGGAGATGGCCGAGAACCTAGAAGTCCTCGCTTATAGTTAGAAGTTATTGCGGAGAATTGTTCTCCATGGATTATTGGGCATCTCAAATGAGGTGCCCATTTTTGAATGATCGACCATAATTTTGTCCTAAATGTCCTGTTCACGGCTTTTTATTGGTGAATTGTAGACGTAATTGTCCATTATGGGTATTAATTGGTATGACTTTCTGCACGACATATAGGGCACCACTTTATTTTGGGGGAATTTTCGTGTCTAAGTCTAAAGAGCCAGTGCGCAAGGCGGGCAGCTTTGCGCCGGTTTCTGATCCGTTGCAATTTTTGCCTGCGACATTGGATGACGTTCAAAAAGAATACGAAAAAAATTATTCGCAGTTCCTTTCTTATGCTCGCCTTTTAACTCCAAGCTTGATGTCTGCAGAAGACTTAGTGCAACAAGCTTTTTCCAACACCGTCAAGCAAATAAAAAAGAACAACAAAATTAATCCAGAAACAATGACTGGTTATATCAAAAGCACTATTCGAAATTTATCAATTAAATCTCATCGCAAAGAATCCGTTCAGCCAAAATTGCGAATAGTTGAAGAGTCTGAAAAATCTCCTGATGTACTTCACCTAATGTCTGCTGACAAAAAACTTCTCTTGGAATCTATAGCTGAATTAGTTCCTTCTCAGCGAACAATTACAATCATGTTTTACTTTGACGGTATGAAGGTAGAAGAAATTGCGTATGAACTCGGACTTAGCGCAAGTGCTGTTAAAACAAACTTAGCTCGTGCTCGTAAACATCTATTTAACACAGTTGCACCGCATGTCGATTTCGTGGAGGAAAACAATGAGTGAGAAAACGTATCCCAATTTCGACTCATTTGTAGGCGAGACGCTAAATGAGTTTCATGATCTAACAATGAACGGCAACAATTCTTCAATTATCCCAGATTTCAACAATTCCATGGATGGAACTATTAAAAGCATCCGAAGTAACGTACGATTTTTTAACAATCGTTCACTTCTTGCCGGTGCAGCATCCATTGTGATTGTTTTAGGACTTGCAATACCGGCACTGATCTCATGGCAAGGCGGATCAGGTACCGGTGTTGCAAGAAAAGTTCAAACTACAAACGACAAGCAAGCAACTACCCCAGAGCAAAAAGAAAAAGAATCGGTAGAGACAACAACAACTGTAAAAGTCATTCCAGGAGTCGATGAGAAAAATAGTGATACCCCGGTTGAGTCAAAAGTCAAAACAACGACACCAACAACAACTAAGAAATCCGATACTGCCACAACCACTGCCACAACCGCACCTCAAAATCCAACAGCGCCACCTACTGGTTTCAGCGCTTACACAAACGAAAAATATCCCGGTTACTGGAAAGTTAAGTTCTCGTGGACGCTTTCAAGTACACCAGGAGCTTCCTATTGTGTGAGCGATGATCTGTCCGATGTTCAGAACTGCATTTATAAACCAGAACTAGCCACTAACTGGCAAAATATAACTCGCGATGTTGGAGATACGAATCTTTATACGTACTACATAGTTGCAGTAAGTCCAGCAGGAGTTAAGTCTTCAGTGGTTTCTACAACATACGCGATTCCGGCCTAAGTAGAAAAGTTAAATTAACTTGTCGGAATATCACGTCCTAAAGTTCTAACTTGCACTGGTGCTTCGCCTGTGAACGTTTCCACAGAAAAGTTTCCAGTCGCAGCTAACACTGGACCGTCATTTATAACTCCGTGAATGCCTTCAACATTTTCTGTTAAGAAATCTTTAAGTTGTTCTAGAGTTACTGTTTCGCGAACGCTGCAAGATCCGCATGCCCCATCGAAAGCTATGTGGGCTTGACCTTGTGGGTCGATTCCAACAAATGCAATAGAACCTCTATGTGCTTCTATTCCTGGCCGAATTTCATTTATGACCATTGCAACATCAGCAGCAGTTTGATCGCTTGGGTGGTAAGTCCAAGCTACAACTTCGTCGAAAGAGTATTTACCGTCGATCCAAGTTTTTAATTCATCAAGACCAAATCTGCCTTGCGACCATTGTTCAAGTTGATTGATGTCCCATCGACCACCAAGCCACTCAATTACTTCATCATGTCTTGATTGATCTTTTAGCCATCCATAGTTTGTTGTCATAATTAACCTCCGAGTTAATTTTTTATCTGCTCATACTTGGTTGAGCTAGTCCTCTTGATTCAATTCCGATTGGTCCAGGTGTAATAGGTCCTGGAGTGATTGGCCCTGGCGTTATCGGGCCGGGGGTAATTGGTCCAGGTGTAACGGCACTGGGCGAAACTGCTGGAGATACAGGTGATTGAGTATCGCGTTCGGCTTCTAATTTTCCTTTTAAATGTTCTGCATTTAGAACACCACATTGGCTGCAGTCTTGATTGCAGTCTTGGCAAGGTCCTTTGTTGAAATCAGTATCTTCAGGTTCATTGATTTCAGGTCCTTTTGGTGTTTCTTTTGCTTCAGCAGGTTGTTCTTGTTGTTGCGTTCGCTGTTGAGGCTGCTGGTCTTGTCTAGTATCGGCTTGTTGCTGATCGCGTTGTTGTGGCTGAACTTGAGGTTGAGCCGGTTGAGTTTGAGGATCAATTTGAGTTTGGACTCCAACATCGCTTTTCACATAATTTTGAGGTTGGGTAACTACGTTTGGAGCAACGTCTGTAACTTGTGTTGGCACAGCTGTCGGTACTTCTGAAGGTCTTGTTCCTGGCGCAAATACTGTTACTGGAACAAAGTTTTCTGCAATCGGTTGTTGAACAACTGGTGGTGCAACAACTCCAGTAGTTGGAGCAACTGCCGAAACTGCACTTGTTGTTTGTGTGGCGACAGAAGCAGCTGTTGAAACAGCAGCACTAGCATTAGCAACTGAAGTAATGGTTGTGGCACTTGAACTTGCAATGCTTGAGCTAGTTGCAGCTACGCTGCTGGCTACTGCAGCGCTACTTGTTGAAGAAGAGACGCTAGCTGTTGCACTTGATCCGCCTCCGCCTTCCATGACTATTTCTTGTGCAACTACTTCTTGTGCGCTGAAGTCAAAATCATTACTTGATTCAAAAGTTGGTGCCTCAGCCAAGTTTGTAAAGTCAGTACCAAAACTTTCTTCAATGCCTAACGAATCTGTTGGCGTTATTGGTGTTCTTACATCAAAATTGTCGGCATGGAACGGATTGGAAACCTCTAAAAATCCGGCTTCATCAAGTGCCATTGTTCGAGCCGATTGTTCAAGTGCTGTTGGTGCTTGAACAACTAATGTTTCATAATCGTTGTTAACAAAGTCTGAAATCGCAGCTTGAACTTGTTCTGGAGTTTCTATACCATCTTTTGTTACAACCGCAATTGCCGTTTCGCTTACAACAAGGGCTTGTTCTACAGGTGCATTGTCGACTTTATCTTTCAAAGCGTATGCTTGGTCGCTTGAAATAGTTCCGTTTTCAACTAGTGCAATTAACTCGGCTTCGAATGCCTTATTTTTAGCTTCCATTTCAGCGAAAGTCATTGTTGCATCGGAATTTAGTCGTTTGAATGCATCGGCGCTTAGATCGATGAATCCTTCTTCACCAAACATTTTTGTGCTCATGCTCTGTTCGATATTTTCACGCGCTTGCACGTTTTCAACAAATTCTCGAACTTGTTCAATGTCGAATGTTGGAAGTTCTGATAAAACAACTTCGAGCTCATCTTCGCTAAGAGTTGCAAATTTTCCGACTTCTATTTCTTTTAGTTCAGTAATAAGTTCGCTTGCTTCTTGTTCGCTAAGTTCTCCTGAAACCACCAAAGCTGCAAGGTGAGTTTCTACTGAAGTTACAAGTTTAGAAATTTCGCCAAAAGAAACATGCCCACTTTCATCAAATAACTTTTGTTTTTCATCAATTGCTATTTCTTCAATTTCATGTTCATCAAAATATTGTTCATACTCTTTAAGTAGTGATTCAATTTCTTGCTCGCTTAAGTCTGCAAATTCTTCTGCAACCGTTGGTTTCTCAATATCAGTAAATTCTTCTGCGATGTCAGGCCGGACAGTTTCTACTGCTTGTTCAAAAGTTGATTCAACAACAACTTCTGGATTCTGTGAAATCTTTGCAGCTTCTTGAACGACAGTAATTTTTTTGTGGTTGGCTGCCATTGCAGCAACTACTGCCAACATTTTTTTGTAGTCTTTTTCTCGAAGTGCTTTTTTGCAATCTTCCAGAAGAATTTCAAGGGCGAGTTCTCCAAAAACATTTCGATACCACTCAACATAGGCTTCAACAGAGGAGAAAGAGTTAACCCCAAGATCTTTTAATACTTTGAAAGCTTCTGTGATGGCTTCTAGGTCCTGGGCTGATAGCTCGGGTGTAGATTTGGACTTTTTAGATCCAAAATCTGCGTTGCTATCAGGTATCATTCGTATTCTCCAGGGGTTTAGGCTTAACTAAGGTTAGCTTAGCCTAAGGCAAGGTCCAAATCCAAGAGAACGAGCTTTTTTCTCGACACTGACCATAAATAGCTATGATTCACGCATATAAAGGAGTCAATATGGATATAGCAGTGTTGGGAACGGGGATCGTAGGTCAAACTATAGGTACCAAACTTGTTGAACTTGGTCACAATGTACGAATGGGGTCCAGAACCGCAACAAACGAGACAGCAATAAAATGGGCGCAAGAAAATAATGCATCGTCTGGCACTTTCAATGAGTCTGTCGAAAATTCAGAAGTTATTTTTAATTGTGTAAACGGTACAAAATCTTTAGAAGCTCTCTCATCGATTGGATCCCAAAACCTAGACGGCAAAGTTTTGATCGATGTAGCAAACGAACTTGATGTTGTTAAAGGAAAACCAGTTAGCTTGGCTTCCGCGCAAAACTCATTGGCGCAAAAAATACAAGACGCATATCCAAAGTTAAAAGTTGTAAAGAGTTTAAATACGATTAGTTGCTTTCTTATGGTTGATCCGCACAAAGTTTCAGATGATCACAGCGTTTTCATAAGTGGCAACGACAGTTCTGCAAAAGAAATAACACTCGATCTTCTGCAAAGTTTCGGATGGAAACCAGAATGCATTCTTGATCTTGGTGGAATTGAATCTGCAATTGGACCTGAAATGTATATGTCGTTCTGGCTTAGTTTGTATCTTTCAGGCAACGGTGCAGACAACGCGCTTTATAACGTGAAAGTCTGTAAATAAAGTCGATTCCATGCCTCGGATTCAACCTTAATTATGTTAAGAAACTGTATAGTTTAAGAGTGATAAAAACTTCAGCAAAAATTCTTTTAGCAGTTCTGGTTTCTATGCCGATTATTTTGATGGCTACTCCTGCGTGGGCTCAGAAAATGAACTTTAGTTTTGATGAAGTAACACTTGCGGAAGCTCAAAGCGCGTCGGTAACGATAACTTTGGATGAACCGATTATATGTATAGATATGGATGAAACATGTAAAGTCGATATTGCACTTAGCGCCAGTGACTCGGATCGAATCTCTATCAACACTCCAAATATTTCTATTCCTTACACTGGATGGTCAGGTTCATATAATTTTGTTGTTACAAACATTAGAGACGAAAATGTCAACACGAATGCAACTGAAACAATAACTGCTTTAATTGAATCCAATTCAGAATATTACGACGGGTTCACAGCTTCTATGGATGTGAACTTGACTGATGTAGATTCAGAAAAGCTACCTTCCGCGAGTTTCACTGGAAATCAAAGTGCTGTAAATGTGAAACCTGGCGATCAGGTTACGATCAATGCAAATGATTTCAAACCAAATTCAAATGTTACTGCAACTCTATATTCGACCCCTAAAAACTTAGGTACATTTAATTCAGGCTCAAATGGCTCGTTTAATGCAGTCGTGACCATTCCATCTGGTACAGCTTTAGGTGCTCACACGATCGTATTGTCGGGTGCAAACAATTTAGGTTTCCCAACGGAAATAACTTTGAATGTAAATGTGGTCGGATTGCCAGCAACTGGGTTTTCTCCAGAAATGCTTTACTGTTCTGCATCACTTATCTGTGTTGGTTTGGTTCTATCAGTTCTTTCACGAAAGAAGCGAGAACCGGTGATTCTTGCTTCTGATTAACATTGACCTGCGCGTAATAACCAATTGATCTATAGTTGCAATGTAAGTTTTAGTGCAGCATGGAAGCTTTTATAAGTTAGAAAGCCTTTCTATGTCGCAAGCATTTATTTCTCAATCTAAGTTCAATTTTCGTACAGTTTCTATTCTCGTCTTAGTGGCCGCAATTGCTTCTTTGTCTTTTGTTTTTGCATTCTCCACGCGAGCCCAAGCAGCACCAGACACATGTACTTGGACAGGAAATATCTCTAACGATATGAATGACGCAAACAACTGGACAGGTTGCGATAACGCTGGCGTTCCAGAAAGTGGTGACAGCTATATTTTTCCTCAAAGTGCTTCAAATAAAGCACTCAACATCGATAGTTTTGCAGTGAACCCTCTCTCTATGAATTTTACAGGAACTGGTTATTCAGTTAATCGAACAGGTTCTGAAGTTTTAGAATTTATCGGTTCAGGTGTAGCAATTTCTGTTGAAGAAAACGCTACTTTCAATGTACCAATTGTTATAGGTAATGGTTCATTGCAAAACTCAACTTTACGAGCAGCGAACGATACGTCTCTAACTTTGAATGGCGCTGTTGAATTCAACACCGGGATAGGCGAAATCAACGTTGGTTCCTCTGGATTTGAAGGAGGAGTTTTCTTTAACGCAGCCATTACTGGTTCTACCAGTCAATTTATAGCTCAAAATAGTGGCTATGCTGAAATTACAGGTTCAGGAAATACTTATACTGCTACAACAGTTGGAGCTGAATCAGCTGGAAATTTCCGATGTGTATCTATCTCGTGTTTCGGAAATAGCGCAAATGATATTTATGCAGGTGGAGGAGCCGTCGCTCTGCTTGTAGGTGGAACATTCTCAAACGATATTGTGACTAGCGCTCCTAACGCTTACATCAGCAGTGTTGAAGCATTTGAAGATGTCACATTGACAGGAGACATCACATTATCCATGGATTTGAGAATCGTTGTTGCAACTACAGACGTGGTAACAATTACGGTCGAACCCACTGCAGCTGTGAATATACAAGCAGACACTATCCTTGCGCTTTTAGGTCCTAGCGCTGAAACTGCAACTATTGATTTACAGGCGACAGTTCAAGGTTCAGGCGACGGTGTTGTTGTCAATGGTGTAACTGCAATTTTATCTGGAGCCAATACATTTGACACTGGAGTGGGCGTTGGTTCTAGCGGTGTATTAATTGCTCGAGGAACTGATAGTGCTCTCGGAGATCCAACATTTTCTTCAAGTGTTTCAGATGGCGGAGTTATACAAATTGATCAAATGGGAGTCTCCGCTACTTTACCTTGGCCTTTGGTTCTTTCAGGCGATGGACCTGACGGACAAGGCGCATTGATCCTGAATTCAGATACAGACGTTACTTACACTGGTGACATAATCCTCGTGGATCCTGTCACGATTTCGAACAATGGCGGAGGTACGTCTGTTTTGACATTGAACGGCGAGATTTCTGGAACTGGAGATTTGACTCTTACTTCTGATGGTGCTGGTGGAAGAATACGAATGGCCGGATCTCAAACAAATACTTATGATGGGGACACAAACCTCATAGGAACACGTTTAGATTTAGCAAAAACAGGTGGACTCGCCATTACAGGAGACATAAACGTTATTTCAACTTCACTTGAAGATGCGCTTCTAATTGTTGGCGCAAACGGTGGAAATCAAATCGCAAATGATGCAATTGTGAATCTCGATCAAGATCCTTCTACAAATGTATATCTAGGAGTTTTTGACCCAGCCGAAACAATAGGATCATTAACAGGAAATGGTAATTTTCTTTCCAATGGGGCTGGACAAGGTGTGACAATTGGTGGTGGTGATAAGTCTGGTACGTTTACCGGCTTACTGACAAACTCGTCTGCCACTTCTTTAATTACGAAAATCGGTACAGGAACTTGGACTCTCACGGATGCAACGTACGCTGGTGTCGCAGGTTTCGAGCCTTCGATCGTTGTTGAAGGTGGGTCTGTTGTGCTTGGTTCCAATCTTCCAGGAGTTGACGTTACGGTGGCAACTGGCTCTACGTTGAAGGGTACAGGTTCAATTGGTTCAACCGAAATTGAATCGGGTGGAACACTGAGTACGGGAAATTCTCCAGGATGCTTGACTCTTGAAGACCTAACCTTAGAAAGCGGATCGGTTTTCACTCAAGAAATTGAAGGTTCTACCGCTTGTTCTGGGTATGATCAAACAACAGTTGCCGGCCCTCTTGATTTAGGTGGTGCAACCTTAGATTTGTCAGTCTCTTATAATCCGGCAGCAGGAACGGTTTTCACCATCATTAGCGCTGAATCAGTGACTGGAACATTTAATGGTTTGGCTGATGGTTCAAGATTTTCAGTTGATGGAAAGATCTTTAGAATTAACTACACTTCAACCACAGTGACATTGACAGAAGATCAAGGTAGTGGTGCTTTGCCTGATACTGGAACGAACACAACAAATTATGTCCTGGTTGCGCTCACTCTGATTGCAGCTGGTCTTGTGTTGGCTAGACGTTCAAATAGGTTTTCTTTTACAAATTAGAAATGTAAAGAATTAACGTGATTGAAGATTTTTCTTTCGTGATCTCTTATATACAAATAGGGAAATTGCGCCGATGAATGTTGCAATCACTACGTACTGGAATGTGCTGAAGAATGATTCAACAATTTGCCATTCATTACCTAAGAAATAACCTGCCGAAATAAGTGCACTATTCCAAATTGCACTTCCAGCTAAAGAATAGAGAACAAAAATTGGCAGTGACATTTTCTCTATCCCAGCAGGGAGAGAAATCATGCTTCTTACAATAGGAATCATCCGGCCAAAAAAGACAGCTCGACCTTCATGTTTCAGGAACCATTTTTCTGCTTTGTTGATATCAGCCATTTTTACAAAGGGAAGTTTTTCTCCCCAATGCACTACACGCTCTCGGCCGAGTATTGATCCAACATAAAACAAAACAAGCGAGCCTACCAGCGAACCAAAAGTTGCCCATATAGTTGCAGCGAAAACATTGATTTGGCCCTGACTTGCTGAATAACCTGCCAGCGGAAGAATAGCTTCACTAGGAATAGGAGGGAAAATGCTTTCTAATGCAATAAGTAAAGCTATTCCTAAACCCCCTAAAGCATCCATAACTTGGAGAGCCCAATCTGAGATTCGAGAGGTAAACGAAGAATTGTTAGCCGCGAAGGATATAGATAATGTTTGGGACATTAATTCTATATTTTAGTAGATGTGATTTGAACCTGAGCTTGTTGAACATTAAATTTTCTAAAAATAAGATCTATTGCATATGCGAGTATGCCAATACAAAGAAATGTTTCCATGTATTCTGTGTCGGCGCCTGATTTCAACGGACTTATTTTGTTTTCGAAAGTAAACGCAAAACTCAAAGCGAGGAAAATAACTAACGATATTTGTGTTTGTGCGAGTTTAAAGTATTTTTTGAGTTCAAAATACCGCACTGAACTAACAAGTAAAATTAGTGCGGTTGCAACCAACCCGATTGCTATTGTGACGTGCGAATAACCTGTTGGCCAAACGATTCCAGACATTACAGAGAAAGGAATAAAAAACCAAGAACTTGGAATCCATGGAGCTAAGAAGTTCAAGCGACTATTTGCAAGAACGTTTGCTATTCTTTCGTGATTGAACGGAATGAAGATCATTAGAAAAAATCCACCTAGATAGAAAATGTTTTGTGTTAAGTGGGTGCTCATATTATGAAAGTTAGTTTCACCTTGAATGTTGCGTTCTAGAAAGTACTCGTTTGTTTCTACTTCTAGAATTCGTTGCATCCAAGATATCTCTTCCATTCCAATTACAAAAAACACCAAGGAAATTATTAAGCCAGCAGCAAAAGTTAGATAACTCTTTCTTATTAAATGTGAAATAGCAATTGCAAAAACTATTAATGTTGCAGCGAAAAGAAAAAGAGTTTGTTTGTTTTCAAAATACTGGTCTTCTATAACGAGCTGAACCGCCCGTTCAGGCCTAAGTTGTGTAATTAGCAATGTTGCAATCGCTGCAAGTGGAACTCCAATAGAAACAACACATTTGAAAAGTCGATACTGCGATTCTTTTGAAATTGTTGTGGCAATCATTAAATAGCAAAATGTTCCAATAATGCTGAACCTAATAAGGTTGACTGCCGAGAAAAACCCTTCGGCTCGATCTGGCACAATAATTATGCTTGAAGTTAATGTGATCGCAAGAGCTAGACAATATAAATTTCGTTTACTCAAAATAGTCATGAAACTTGTCTCCCCTTGAATTGGATCATATTAGTAGACTGAATTTGTGAAACTCATTTTTGACGGCGATTGTGCCTTTTGTGCGAAGTCTTCGCTGTTTGGGCAAAAGCGTCTGCGAAATAGTGGATCGATTTCCATAGTTGCCTGGCAAAGTATTGCCGATTTGGCCGAATTCGGATTGACTCGAGAGCAAGTAGAAAAACGTGTCTATTTCATTGCTGACAAAGGACAAGCTTTTGGCGGTGCGCAAGCTTTGGGCAAGTTCGCACAACACATGAAATTTCCTTGGTCGGTTTTGGGATTCTTGCTTTCTAAAAAACCTGTCGCAGTTCTGGTTGAACCGTTCTACTTGCTTGTTGCTCGAAATCGCCACAAACTTCCAGGAGCAACAGATGCTTGCAAAATTGATATTGGAGAACAGGAAAAAGCGCCACTTAAAAAGGAATTCTTGGGTCTGCGCGTGTTTACTCCTAAAGACATTTTGAATAAGCTCGCTCTTCAACATCCACATTTTCTAGAGCGTGATTTATCTTACAGCGAAGTAGGAGCAACAAAGGGCAATCCTCCTGCTGGATACAACTTTGATACATACTCATTAAAAATTGGCGAAGGTCAAAAAGATTTCGAACTCGCAGTTGAAGGTTTTAAAGCTTGGAAATCTCACAACGGGGGAGGGTTGCATGCGTACCCGATTGAAATGGAATTCGTTGCTGGAAATTCAGCTACTTTTGGTTATGTTGTTGGACCAGTTGTCATTCTTATTCCAGACAGAATCGTTTTTGCAGAACAAACAGACACGAAATTCGAATGTGCTTACGGTTCAATTGTTGGCCACCCAGAAAAAGGTGAAGAAGTATTTCGAATACAGTTAAACGATGATGGTGAAGTCGTGATGGAAATAGAATGCTTTTCAAATATTGTTGCACCCGGAGTAAAGTTGGTTTATCCGATAGCGCGCTTCTTGCAAAAGCGAGTGACAAGAAAATACATGACCGCGCTTAGAGATCATGTTGGAATTTCTAAGTTGCAGATTTAGATAAAGCAAAAGCTCCAAGCCCGCAAGCTATAAACCCAAAGACATTAAGTGAAGCATGCCAAAGTATCATTGTATCGATGGTTAAATTAATGTTTAACCCATAATGTTGAAGTGAATAAGCGAACGCAAAGCCCATTGCGATAATCAAAGATATGCTTGAAGTTATTCGGAGTGTTTTCGCGAAGGTACTAAGTGCATCAAGCATCGTAAGTTGAACGATCGCAAAAAACATTGCAGCGAAAACTGTGCAAGCTGCTCCTATTCCTTCCGTAACACCACCAATCTGAATGCCGATTGCTGTAATTGGGATGCTGATAATTGCCAAAGCTGATGCAATTTTGTCGATAGTACGCGAGCGCTTCGAACCAATCAACGCTGTTAATGCAATAAGGCAACCTCCAGCGGCATGAAAATGTGCAGCAGTAAGTAGAACTATTGTTTCTCCAAAACCCAGCAATTCAATCTCCGCATTGGCAGCAACTAGCCAAACAGAGCCAAAAGCGACAAACGCTGGAGCTAAGTATGCTGCAAGATCGAGAGGATTTATGGTTTTAATTTTCAACCAGAGCAATGCAAAATAAGTAGCCAAAGCCAAAGAAGTGATTAACCAAATAGTGGCGAACAAAACACTCAAATTTCCAGGTCCAAGAAGTGAACCTAACGCCCCGAATGCTGCGAGAACTAAAAAGGCAATTTTTACCTTGGTTGGAATCTTTTGATCTGGTCGAATGATTTGCTTGTAAAGTTCATGAACAGCGATTGGTCACATGATTGAAATTACGATGGCGATAAGTATGCGAGCCATATTGACAAGGTTAACTTAGTTTCTCATTGTTTTTCATGATTACAATCATAGGTAAATTGTGAACAAGGCATTTGTGGAACAAGCCGAATTTGGCGAAGAGTAGCACTTAGTAGAGCTCTCTTTTAAGAGCTAAATAGGTCTTTAGGTCTATAAAGATGGTTTCCACAAGGTCGACATATAAAGAATGCGATTAGTAAAGATCAACACCTTATCTTTACTATGCCTATTGTTGAAGAAATTCAGCAATGCAACTCTTCCGATATTTGCCATTATCGCAATAGTTGTCGGATCCCAAATCGCTTCGATCCAAATGGCTAGTGCAACAACTTTTTCTGTTACAAACACAAATACCTCAGGTCCTGGTTCATTTGTGCAGGCACTTCTTGATTCAAACGCAAACCCTGGACATGACACAATTAGTTTTAATATCCCCGGAGCTGGGCCACATGTATTTTCAAATATCACAGCACAGATTCAAATCACAAGCCCGTTAACAATAGATGGATTGAGTCAAAGCGGTTCGCAATGCCGCGAAACTTTGAACATAGTTTTCGATTACGACGGTACATGGAATGCAAGTCTAAATTTCGTAGCCGGTTCTGAAGGTTCAATCATCCAGGGTCTAGTTACAAATAGAGGAAGCTCAAACTTTGCATATTATGCAAATGCAAATAACATTACTTTTCGCTGTAATTATTTTGAAATGACCCCAGATGGTACAGCTGTAGAAGATGGGTCAACGATTGCCGCTGCAGTTCCAGGTTCAGGAGACAATACTGTAATAGGTGGACCAACATTTGAAGATGGAAACGTGTTTGGAAGAATGATTGATGCTTCCGCTGGATCTAGTGAAGGGATGTTAATTAGAAATAACACTTTTGGGTTCAGTGCGGATGAAACACAGTTCTTAAGATCAACATGGGCAATATCTAACTATTACAATGCCGACATAAATGATGTAACACTTCAAGACAACATATTCCAAGGTGGGTACTTTACTGGGATTAATGGTCTTACATTGAAGTCAAATATTCACTGTTTGAATAAAGAACTTACAGCCATAGTGTGTACAGAGCAAAATGCGAATCAACGGATGGTATTAACAAACTCAACAAACATTGATTTTGGAACTTCTGATCTAAGTGACCGCAACTATTTTGGAAATGGATATGAATGCGGAGTCTATGGAGAGGGAATTGACGACCTTCAAATGACCAATAATTTCATTGGAACAAGCGATGGAGAAACATTCATTACAAATGGCATCAGTGGATTCGCTGTTTGTTTTTCAGGAAGTAATATAGAAATTTCTTACAATTCAGTTCTAGGTAATTCTGGATCTGGATTTTCTGTGTACCATGGTGAAAATATAAGTATTCACAACAACTTCATAGGTGTATCGCGAACACAACCAGATTCAGTAATAGGAATCGGATACTTAGGTATTAGCGTTGGAAACGCTTACGGCATTTTGACGCTTGAGAATGTCGATATTTTCGAAAATATCATCGGTGGAGCAGTAACAGGGGTAGATGTAAATTCTTCGTCTGGAGTATTGGTCGATTTTAGTTTTACAGACAACACTGTTATTGATTGTCTAGCTTATGCGATCGCATTTTTTGGTCAATCTACAGATTCAAACGGAGGTGTTGTTTCAGGGAACACTTTCGTCGGAAACGGTGGAGGAATTTGGGGCAATGGTGCTGTTCAAGAACTCAATATTTACGACAATCTTTTTGATGGAAGCGATTTAGATAAATATGGAATTATTGCTTCAAATGCAAACATATATAACAACGTTTTCAAGAATCACTTGAACGCTGGTGTAAATTCTGACACGCTGTCTAACATTTATGATAATGAGTTTGTAGATAATCCATATGTTGGAGTAACAGCTCAACAAGGTGCTTCGATTTATGGAAACACTTTTACAAACACTGGTGTTCGTGCCATCCACATTTGGAATGCACAAAATTGGGTAAATCCTCCTGTGATCACAGGTGTTACACAAGACACACCAGATACATATAGCTACTATGTGCAGTTTGATACACCTATCCCTGGAGATTATCGTTTCGATATTTGTAGTAATCAAAGCGGGAATACTCCAAACGAATACGGAGATTGTGAAGAGGTTATATATTCCATCACTGTTCCTCATCCTGATTCGGGAGGACATTCATATGGAATTGGTGCTACTGGTACAGCTCCAGATCCTAGATATTTGTCAATCAATGCAACTCTTATCGAACCAGATTCTTCTGATGGATATGGTTTTTCAACGGAGTTTGGCTTGCCAGATTTGCCACAAGCTGAACTAGATCTGTCTTTAAATGAACAGCAAGTGGAAGTGGTTCCACCAGGAGTTATTACTAATCCGATCATTTCTAGCATTTGTAATACGCAAGAGCTAGATATCGAAAGTTTTACTCTCGACAACCAGATTTCTAATATTGCTTCCTACTCACTTAGCATTAATAGTTCGCTATCAGATGCTCAAGACAATGGAAGTTTCAATAACTCTACTGGCACTTGGACTGGATTAATTTCAAGTGGCGAGTGTTTGTACTTTAATTTAAACGGCACAGTTACTGGAAGTATCGGAGAATCCATTGAATGGGATTCTTCAATTTCATCGATAGTGCCGGCAGGTGGCGAAGAGATAACGGACATAGAAACTAGCGCTTCAAGCGACTATACCGAAATTGAAATTAACTACACTCCCGATCTTGCGGTAAGTGCCCGACTTTTGACAACAGGAACTATAACAGTTGGGTCACAAGTTAGTTACGAACTTACATTATCGAATGTGGGCCTGGGCTCATTGTCAAGTGATGATTTAGGGGCGTATTTTATTATGCCGAGTAATGCGATTTTTAGTTCTGTTACTGATGGAAACGTAAATGATGCTTTGACGATAGTTGGATGTGATGTTATCGCTGAAGATATACATGATATGGGTCCTCAGTTCTCTGCCTATCATGGTCAACTTATTGGGTGTGAATTAGATAGTTCTCTCGCTCAGATTCCTCCAGGAGCGAGCTACCCGCTTATCTTCAATGCAACGTCAGGTGGAGACTTTTCTTCAGGCTCGACTGAAGTGTTGGGAGTAGTTTTCGGAGAAGACCCTGACACATTACTTTTTCAAGGTGCATTTGCTTCGGCACAAGATGGCTTCGCACTTTGTTCCGATGGTGAATTTCCAGATGTAGGTGAAGACTGCGAACCACTCAATAATATTTTCAGACTTGTATATGACAATACAGAATTAGTTGTGACAATAAATCGTTGTCCTGGGTTTAGTGAAGTAACAGAAATTAACGATGCATGTTTTCTCGTGAACTTTAGTAAGCCAATCATCGCAAGCACATTTACAACTGATGACCTTGTTTTGGAGGGTGGTGGATCGATTTATAGTTTCGTGCAAGATTCTGACACTCAATGGACAGTTCGAATTACGGGAATGACTAGAGGCGGTTCATTGAGGCTTTTGTTGGGAGCAAATAGCGTTCAAGATGCATCTGCAATTGGAAATGGTGCATTCGTTCTTGGCGAAAACATAATTCGATTTGGTTCTGTGGATGGTTCAGCTTCTGGTGCGGCCAAATCCGCAAATGGATTGTTAGCTAGCACAGGTATGAATGGTCTTACATTTCAGCCGGTTTTCTTAGTTCTGATTGGATTTATGCTGTTGCTGTTTTCAAAAGTTTCACTTAAACGATTTAGAGTTTGAACCTATCTATCTAACTAGCTAGTTGGCACCAGGGCCTTCTAGCCCGCGAACAAGTTCGTTAAAAGTAATAGTGTCGGTTGCTTTTCTAGTTATAACGTGAAGTTTGTCTGGGTTGCTTGTCGGCGAAAGTGCTTCCTTTTCTGTTTCTCTTCGAACCACTTCATAAAGGACATCAGCTTCTGGCGCTCCATATTGTTGAAGTGTGTCGGCAGCAAATTCGAAGGTGGTGATGATGTCGGTCGGAGAAGCAAAGGGGTCATGTCGCGCTGGGTCTTCTGCGATTGAAAGTAACAGTTGAACTCCTCGATTCAATAATGCGTTGGTTACTTGTTCTGGGTTGGGTATTGAAAGATCGAATCTGCTGTTTGCCATAACTGAAGCGGCATGAAAGTATCGAGTTGCGCTTAGCACTGGGCAAAGGGTTGCTCCAATGCGAGCATTTTCTGCTAATTCTGTTGCATAAGTTAATGCAGATTTGCCATCGACTGTTACTCGACCTGCTTTGTTGGTTTTAGTTACAGGTTGGAATTGCAATCCAATAAATAGTGCGCGAGCATAGTAGTGAGCTGCTGCACCTTCGCTTACGAATTCTCTTTCTCCTAAATCTTGTGAAAATGATACAAGTGTTGATAGTGCCGACCCTCCAGTTAGGGTCATATCATTTCTTGATTTCGACCGAGCAAAACTTTGAGGATCGGAATAGTACAACATCGGGTTATTTAGTTCCCATGAAGGTTGCACAGCATCTTTAAGGAAAAGAGCTTTGTTCAAGCCTGTGCCCGCAACAACGTCGGCAAAGTATGCTGTGGCATTTATGATTGTCGATGTCGGGCCAACAAACAATGGGCTTGCGAAAGTTGAATCTGTATCTTCGAGTACAAACCCATTCTCTGACATTTCTTCCCATATTTCTGCAATCTCGACTGCAGCAGAATTGAGAACGTGCAATGCCTCGTTAATGTTTTCGGAATCATGAATTTTTGCTACTAATTCTTCAACAGCTTGTTTGTATTCTGGGTTTTCACCCCAAGATACAAAAGTACCTTTGAATGCATCTGCCAAATATTCTGATAGAGATTGGGGCGTTAAACGTTGTTTAGTCATTGAGAAATCCGTTTCTAAGTTCACTAAATTCTAGATTCAACATGCATTCCAATTCAAAAGCTCGACCTTGATGATGGGCTATTTTATTGCTGAGAAGTTTTTTATTCCATTGATTTAGCGAAAGTCGCTCGAGCAGGGTGCAACGATTGCCCATTAAATGTCTGGATTGCTGAAATTTGTTTACTCGCCTAAGCTCGAGAAACTAATTCATTAATTTTCAGGGGGCAGTTAAATGAGCGAAATTCGAGCAGATTGGTATCCTGACCCCGAAAATTCATCGCAGTTGAGATACTGGGATGGGCAAGTTTGGACTGATAACTTTGCGCCGATACCAAGTGGGGTTACAACTCCGCAAGCACCGGTTGTAGCAGAGCCTGTGGTTCAAGGGTCTATTGTCGAGCAGCAGGTCGAGGTTCCAGTGCAGGTTGAAAACTTAACTACAGACCAAGTTGCTCAGCTGATTCTTGACGGGCCTCCAAAGACTGGAATGTTCACATCCAAAAAAGAGAAAGACAGTTTGAAACTTGAAAACCTCGCGATTAGGCAGTGGGCTTCTGCTTTCAAGTTAGAAGAACATTTGCAACGCACAGAAGAAGTTGCCCGGCTAACCGAACAGAAAATTTCTCTTCAGACTGAAGTTGACTCACTGTCTTTAATGATTTCTCAATCTAAGGAAGTCATTTCGTTGGAAGAGCAAAAGAAAAACTTGGGTATCGAAATTCAAGAACTAAGAAAAAGTATTGTCGAGACTAGAGAAGAACTCATTCTTCAGGAAGCCGGTGTATATAACTATCGAAGCGAGCTTGAATCTGCTGTCGATTATCAAGTTCAAATTGCTGCGATCAAAGAACAGGTGAAGGCTTTCGTGAAGTCTGGAAATGCTGTTGCAGGTGTTTCAGGTTGGACTGTTAATGGATCTGTAGCCCAGGGAAATAAGATGGTGAAGGAATTTTCTAAGCTTATGTTGCGTGCATACAATGCTGAAGCAGATGATGCAATTAAGAATGTTAAGCCTTCTAATTTGAAATCTAAAGTCGATCGACTTTGCAAAACCGTTGTTACAATCTCAAAACTTGGGGCAACAATGGGCATTCACGTGGACGATGAATATCATAGACTTCGCGTAAAAGAACTTGATCTCACTGCAGACTACAGGGCCAAAGTTGAAGCAGAAAAAGAATTGGAACGTGAAGAGAAAGCTCGAATGCGTGAAGAGGCAAAGTTGTTAAAAGAGATTGAACGCGAAGAAGAAAAATTCCGCAAAGAGATGAGTCACTATGAAAGTGCCATCAAAGCATTGCGCGAAGCTGGGAACATCGAAGCTGCCGAAGAAAAAGAACGTGAACTCAAAGTTATTGAAGAAAATATGGCTTCTTTGGAGGATCGTAAATCGAACATCAGAGTTGGGTATGTATATGTGATTTCAAACATTGGTGCCTTTGGTGAGAAGATGGTAAAAATCGGAATGACAAGAAGACTCGAGCCACTCGATCGAGTTAGAGAACTCGGTGACGCTTCGGTTCCATTCCGTTACGATGTGCATGCTTTGATTTTTTCTCAGGATGCTGTTTCGCTTGAGACGCGCTTACATCAGAAATTTGCCGAACAAAGAGTTAACTTTGTAAATAATCGACGAGAGTTTTTCTATGTGACTCCCGCCGAAGTTAAATCTGCTTTAGAAGAAATACATAATGAAGCCAACGAGTTAACTGGTGACGTTTTGTCTTTCGAAGAGTGGGCGGAAGCTGAAGAGTTCCGAATCAGTGAATCTGAACGAACTAAAGCGAAAGTGAGCGTATAGCTTTTACTAGCGAAAATCGCGCGAGTGTTGCGCGACTTCCGCTGTTTTCCAGCTTTTTAGGAGGAATCGCCTCGCGGCTACTTTAAAGTATTGTCTATGGAAACTTTTATTATAGATACTTTAAACCCTAAGTTCGTTAGTCTTTTCCTCGCATGCCGCAGATTCACTTTGCTGAAGAAAGGAAGGTTGAGTTCGTCCTCGGATTCGCTTATTACAGCGAATACTATGTTGTAATCCGATGGATTAATTTGCTCATTCACATCTTCAAACTTGTGTGATAACGGTAAGCGATCATTTACAATAGAGCGATAGCCTTTTTCACTTTTCAGTAGTTCAGCAGAAATTAGACCTTGTCCAAACAAATGACTGAAAACAGACGATGAGCCATATCTCTTTACATGGAATAAAGTTTTATCGTTTTTGTATAGATCGCAGAATTCGTTTTTCTGGTTTAAACCACCAAAATTGATAAGTTTTCGATCCATCAAAAAAAGATCTTCTTCTGATTCGGCAATTCTAGAATTGTATTGATTTTCTTTTTCTTTTTCTTTAGAAGGCGGCAAGAAAATGGAGGTCGAAGCATTTCTGATTGATTCGAAATCTTTGTTGACAGTCGTTGCGAAATCATCTCGAACAGCAAACCACTTACCACCACTTAGGATATACTCGCATTCTCCTTGCGAAATCTCACAATATAGACAGCTGTATGCTTTCCATTTTGCTAAGGAATACGTTCCGTCTGCGCCTTCACAAGTTATATTATTCTTCTTAAAGTTTTGAATCAGATCTATGTTTGTCATATCCATTTTCTGGAAAAGTGAAAGGTAGTGTTCGAGATCTATATCGTCCCCAAGCGAATTCTTTCCAACTCTAAACTCACCTACATCTTGCCAGTCAACTATCTCAGGGATTGCCATCCATACTTTCTCCGTACTTCTATTCAAGATATTCCGGGTCATTTCGAGATCTAGCCCTTGGACAATAGATTTATCCTTTACTTCAGTTATTTGATCGATCCAGGACAATTCTTCGTTTAGTAAATATCTGTCTGACTCGAAAAGAGTTAAGCATTTAGTCAGGAGTAACTCTATGTTGTTAAAGGAAAACGGAGCATTGATGCTAAGGCTGTCTTTTCCTGTAACAGTTGTCCCAAAGTCAGAGTCTGTCGTGTTTCCTGAAACCCCTTGAACAAGATCTTGCTCGGTGTCGATCCCGAAACCTTGAATATTTCCTCTTTTAATGACATGTTCTTTGCTTGTCTTTATTCCCCTCGACATATCTTTTTTGTCAATACTTCGAATTTGATTGGGGTCTACCAAATTCAAAACAACCTTCAGTCCAAAACGTTCTACGAAAGCACTCGGATCGATTAGGTTTCTTCCGAATCCGAAACTAAGCGTAAAGAACCGGCCATTTACATTTTTTAAAAATACTGCTTTTGTGCAAGCGGAATAAATTCTGGATGCTTCAAACTCTGGGGGCATGTTTGATCCAAAAAAATTTGAAATCCATTTCGGCGTTTTAATTTTCGAAGTTTCGAAATATAGTTTCCCTTGGTCTCCAAAATCGATTGATTCAACATTGTCGAAGTCCGACAAAATTTTTTCGGGAGTGTCGTATTCTTCTTTGATAAGGTGAATCGATAGTTTGTTCTTTTTTACAGTTTTCATAGCATTGCTTTCTCTTCGGTGAAAGTGAAATCGATGCTGAAATCTGCCTTAAAACTTTTGCTCATTATTTTCACGAACGGTGAATGAAATACGCAACTTTGGATTATTGAGCTATGATGTCCGAATATCGATATACCTTCTGTGTATTGATTGTCATTGGTTTGTGGGGCATCCCTTCAAAAGTTGCTCCACAAACATTTTCACACCCAATGTGGTTACTGTGTGTGAGATGTACAAACTACATGCATGTAACTTATTTATTCAAGTCAAAGTTTTAGATAATGAGATATCACCCGGATTCTCTTGTATGAGCCAATTTGTGTAAATAGAGCCGGTTCATTTTCAAATTTTGATGTTGCTTTCCGTTTATTTACCGTCTAGCGAAAGTCGCGTGATTTTGGCGCGACTTTGGTTTCGTCAGCGGTGATTGGTTTGATGGTTGCAGCAACCAGGTTGGTTACGCCATCGACTCGCTCTAGGATTCCGCGAATCACAACCACTTTGTTGTCGCGCAATATTTTTCCTTGGGCTTTGAACATTGCGTGGTGGCACACAACGTTTAACAAACCTGTTTCGTCTTCAAGAGTTAAGAACACTATTCCTTTCGCTGTTCCTGGAGATTGCATGTGAGTTATTACTCCCATGGCTTCTATAACTTCTCGGTGTTTGTGTTTCGCTAGTTCGTTGATTCGAACAACGTTTTTGTATTGGTCTAGTTCGCGGAAAAACTCTGTTGGGTGAGATTCTTGTGCGAGCCCTAGAGATTGCATGTCGGCAATCATCTCTTGTGCTTTGCTCATTGGTGCACTCACAACTTCGGGTGCGTGTGTGCCTTCAACTATTCCCGGTAATGTGTCGGGTGTGGAAAGAGTCAATCGTTGTGCAGCCCAAAGTGCCCCACGACGTGTTCCTTGCATTCCCAAAGATTCAAAAGCACCAGACAGCGCGAGTGTTTCTATTTCATCTCGCGAAATACGAACCCGGCGAACTAAATCTTCAAGCGAAGCAAATTCACCTTGCTCGCGAGCGGTCATTATTTCGTCTCGAGTCTTTTTCGATAAACCTTTCACTGCACGAAGGCCAACGCGTAAACAATAATGACTGTCATCGGCGAAACAACCCGCTAGCGGTTTTCCGACCAACTCATCACTGTGCAAAGCACGAAGTTCTAACGTGTAATCATCATCGCTTTTGTTGACGTCTACAGGAATGATTTTTACTCCGTGCCGTATTGCATCGCGCACAATTGTGTGTGGTGCATAAAAGCCCATAGGTTGGCTGTTTAATAATGCACAAGCGAAAATGTCGGGGTAGTGGAGTTTGACCCATGAACTGGCATAAACCAGATAAGCAAAACTGATCGCGTGGCTTTCTGGAAAACCAAACGAAGCAAAGGCGTACATCTTGTCGGCAATTGCTTCAGCTACAGTGCCAGTAATATCCTTTTTTGCCATGCCGGCCAACAACATTGCCCGCATTTCATCCATGCGCTCAACACTTCTTTTAGAACTCATGGCTTGGCGCAACATGTCAGATTGGGCAGGGGTAAAACCTGCAACATCAATAGCAATCTGCATTAGCTGTTCTTGAAACAAAGGAACACCCAGTGTCTTTTTCAAAATGGGTTCTAACAGCGGATGCAAATACGTCACAGGCTCTTTACCGTTTCGACGATTCAAATAAGGGTGCACCGAACCACCTTGGATGGGCCCGGGGCGAATGATTGCTACTTCAACTGCGATGTCATAAAAGTTTTGTGGTTTCATTCTGGGCAACGTACTCATTTGTGCGCGCGATTCAATCTGAAAAACTCCAACGGTATCGGCAGCACACAACATGTCGTACACCTCTTGTTCTTGAGGAATGGTTGCAAGTTCAATCTCAGAATCAAAGTGTGCATGTATAAGGTCGAAAGCTTTGTGTAACATCGTCAACATTCCAAGACCTAATAGGTCGAACTTAACAAGGCCGGCTCGTGCGCAATCGTCTTTATCCCATTGCAACACAGTACGGTTTTCCATTCGCGCCCACTCAATAGGGCAGTATTGACTCAAGTCGCGATCGGCTAACACCATTCCGCCCGAGTGAATACCAATGTGTCGAGGTGCGTGTTTCATTGCGCCTGCAACTTTGCGAACCAGTTCGGGTGCGTCAACATTTTCGGTGGTGGTTCCAGAGTGTCGTTCAAACTGTTTTGCATACGCATCGGCTTGACCTACAGATAGCCCTGCAACTCGTGCAGCATCACGCACGGAAGATTTTGAACGATAAGTAATGATGTTGCAAACTTGAGCTGCTCTGGTGCGACCGTATTTGTTGTAAATATATTGGATGACTTCTTCACGCCGTTCATGTTCGATATCTAAATCAATGTCTGGCGGGCCATCGCGTTCTGTAGATAGAAACCTTTCAAACAACAAACCCAGCGCAACCGCATCGGCTTTGGTTACACCAAGTGCATAACACACAGCAGAGTTAGCTGAACTTCCTCGACCTTGGCAGTAGATGTCGTTGGCTTTACAAAAATCTACAATTTCAACGAGCACTAGGAAATAGCCAGGAAAATTAAGCTCGGCGATGATTCCGAGTTCGTATTCGATCTGTTTTAAGGCTTGTTTGTGATCTGGATGTGCTTGGCTATAACGAATCTTCGCACCTTCAAAAGTTAAGTGTCGCAACCAAGACATTTCATTGTGGCCTTTAGGAACATCATGGTCGGGAAGTTCTGGTGCAGCAGTTTTTAAATCGAACGCACACTCTTGAGCAATTGCGCTAGTGAGTCGCACTGGTTCGCCGTCGTTGTAACGAGCGAAGCGAGCATATTGTTCTGCAGCGCTGCGTATGTAAGCACTTGCAGAGGCGGGCAATACTTTGTTGGTGGTGTCCAAAGAAGATCTGTGGCGAAGGGCATGATAGCTATCAGCCAAAAAACGAGACTTGCGTGTTGCATAATGCACATGATTAGTTGCTACACATTTGATTTCGAGTTCGTTCGCGCACGCAAATGCAATATCGTTGCGTAAAGAATCGCGCGGATCTCCATGATCGTAAAGTTCAACGAGCACACGGTCATAACCAAACAAGTCAACAAGCTTGGTTATTGCATCTCGTGTAAGTTTGCGGATATCGCTATAAGAGCTAAACAAATCACTCTCAATTAACGAAGGCAAATAACCTCCGACGCCGCCGGTGAGGATATAAAACGAATCGTTGTCGCTCGATTTATAGTTGCCGTTAACATGCACGGCTGCTCGTGCATCTTGCGCTAAAGCAGCAAGCGAAAATTGTGGTTCATTTTTTGCTCCGCGCAATTGTGCATTCGTTAAGCTCTGCGCGAGTCGCGCATAACCAACTGCACCAGTGCCGAGGACAACAATGTGATGGTCGTCGTTGCCTAATAAATGTTCGCCAGCGTTTGATCCTCCAACAGGTAGGGGAGACAGTGGAATTTCTGCACCAAAAATTGTTTGTATGTTTGCCATGCGTGCAGCTGCAGCGAATTGCACCACGCCATAAAACCCAGCGGTGTCGGTAATGGCCATGTGTGTAAGCCCACTAGAAACTCCAGCGTCGATTAAATCTTGTGGAGAAGAAGCCCCCCGCAAAAAAGAAAAGTCCGAACACGCGTGCAGTTCCGCGTAACCGCCGTCATCCTGAGGTAAAGCCGAAGGATCCCCATCATTCTGAGCTTGCGGGTCATCCTGAGTGCAGGAACGAAGCGACGAGCGAAGGATCTCACTCCGCTTCTTATTCCTTATATATATAGAGTCAACCCATTCCGCCATATATACAAACATACGTTCGTGTTAGGGTGTCGGTCAAGTTGGCTGCTGCTGCTTAATACTTTTCCTTTGGGGATTTGTCTTATAAATACCCCAGTGTGTAGCCTTTAGCTCATGTCTGATATCCAAGGGTTTATGAGTTATGCCCGTTCAGACGACGATCATGATGGTGGCCGAATAGGTAATATTAAGACTGCTTTGGCCGGTGAAGTTGCGATGCAGCTAGGTGTACAATCTTTTGTTATTTTTCAAGATAAAGAACAAATATTATGGGGGGAGAGATGGGAAAATGCAATATCAGGCGCAATTGACCAAATTACCGTTTTCCTGGCCATTATTACTCCTAGATTTTTTAGTAGTGAAAATTGTATTTCTGAATATAATGCATTCTTAAAACGCGAGAATGAACTTGGGCGCAATGACTTAATTTTCCCGCTGATCTATGTGCCAGTTGATGATCTCTTGAGCTCCGATGATCCTATAAAAAGAGACATCGCTTCTCGTAACCTGTTGGAGTGGAACCATAAGATAACAGTCTCCGGCATTGAAGAAGTGGAATCATTGCGACCGTACAATACAATGGAAACTGTTGTCAGAAAAAAAATACAATACTTAGCTTCTCAAATGGTCGCATCATTGAATAAGAAGTCCTCAAAAAAAAAGGTTATTATAAAAAGTGAAGATTTAGAATCTCAACAGACTTTAGATCCTGACCAAGGGGACGACGATGCGCCAGGCATTATGGACATCAACGCTGAAACTGAAGATGCGATGGAAGCATTACCTCCACTACTTGAAGCGTATACTCAACAGCTAAATATCCTCACAGAAATTGTCACTGGAGGATATATCGAACGATTAAATACACCGAATCAAACTGAAGCTAGAAAACTACAAATACTTCACGAATTGGCGAATGACTTTGAAGGACCAGCGCAAACGATGTTGGAAATCGGCGCTGAGTATGCTGAGCTCTTGACGAGACTAGATGTAGGAATTGGACTAATCCTTGACTTAGTGCCTAATCTCACTGGAAAAGAAGATATTCAAAGCGCCCAGACAATGCTTAATTCGATTGTTGATTTAAATGAGACGGCTAATGAAGGTTTAGATGGAATCGAGAGTTTCAAAGGGGCGTTGCTGCCAATATTGAACATCTCAAAGGTCATTAGACCTGTAACTAGAAAAATAATAAAATCAGCAGACTTCTTCATCAAATCAAGAGCGTATTACAACAACTGGTATGAAAGAGCCAATAGCGGTTTAAACGGCAAGTAGCATCGTTTAAGTTCTGCCATCTCGTAAATCAAAAGCTGGAAATTCAAACGGTCAAAATACATACGATTATTTATGATGTAAATATTGTTTATCCTCAATGGTGATTTCACTATCCATCCAAACGTACTTAATGTTGAACCATGTTTCGGTTTCAATAGTCTCAGGAGAGCAAACGTCGACTTTTATCCATGAATCGAAATCGACCCTTGGACTGACTCTGAAGGTCGATTGACTATCAAAAATGCGATACGTATTGCCTTTCCAAATGGGTAGATGGTGTGCGACATGCCAAGATTTTTGCCACACCTTCATCGGAATTTCGCCATTTGGCGAATCCAAGGTTTCATCATCAAGTTTCGTGCATTCAGGAGAGAATATAATTCTTAAAAAGGCTGGAACATAAAATTTGAATATTGCGTAGTTTGCCGGTGCACTCTCTTTGTTCGAAACTAAACCAACCAATTCAAGGTCTATATTATTCCTGACATCGACTCCGATGCGGTTACCTTGACTCCCATCTAAGCCTCGTAATTCGCAATGAATCTGAAGGTCCGGTTTTCCTTTCCGATTAGCAATATCGCGGATCTCATATTCTTGCATTATCGAAATTGTGAAATTGTTTCTTTTGTAGAATCGACCATCTTTTGCTTGATGTGGGGCACGGGGGCTTACAGGAACATTAACGACGTAGGCTGTTTCTGAATCAGAGACAGAGATGGGGGTGATGCGTAATCCCTCGATCTTTCTTTGAATATTGCTTGTAATAACTTGTTCAAGCCATTCCTTGGTCGTCGATCTAGGATTTACTCCATTTATTTTTGTCGGCAGATGATTTTTTTCTTGGATTCCATAAATGATTATCCCACCAGTCGAGTTTGCCATTGCAGATACATCTTTAGATATTTCGACGGCCCAGTTTTTGTTTGAATTATCTCGCTCTGAGAGAGCACGGCCGTCTTTATATTCGAGTTCTTGATGTTCTTCGATTTTAAGGTTAATTAATTCTTGTAAGTCAGATGACGTCCAAGTCGCCGGGTCAGTCGTTATCATCTATCTATCCTTCAAATTTCTCAATCAAACTCTCATCATTAACATCCCCAACTTTACCTACCGCTTTGCTCACTGGGTAAGCCTCGATTCCGTCAACGCCGGTTGATTGAACCAGTCCGAGTAGTTCATCTGCAGAAGCTTTTGCGTCTAACCATTCGCCAACTTCATCGGCTCCTAAAAATACAGGTTGGCGGTTGTGGATCTCGGCGAGGTCGCCGTCGGCTTCGGTTGTAAGAATTGTTGAGGTCATAGTTTTTGGTTCGACTAGTCCTGCGAAAAACATTGGCTGCGAATCGGCACGGTGAATGTAATAGGGCTGTTTGTTTTTGGCGTCGAGTTTTTTCCATTCGTAATATCCATCGGCCAAGATGACAGCGCGAGAATGTTTGAAAGCCGAACGGAACGATGGTTTTTCTGCAACGGTTTCGCTGCGCGCATTGAAACAACGATCACCGTACTTCGCGTCTTTGGCCCAAGTAGGGAGCAACCCCCATTTGTAGACAGCTAAGTTTGCTGGCTTGTCATCGGTTCGCGAAATTGCTGGGATCTTGAATCGAGGAGCGATGTTGTATTGCGGGCTTAAGGTTTCTTCGAGCTCTTTGGCTTCGCGTGCAAGTTCTTCGAGTTCTTCTGGTGTGAAGTAAGCCTCTTCGGGTTCGCTAGCTTCAAAGCGGATCTGAATCTGGTCAACAAAAGCTGAGACTTTGGTTGCTAAAACGAAACGGCCGCACATGTCTTTGATTTTACGCCCTCGGCGAGCGTTTGCGCCATTGAACCAGCGATTTAGAGCTTCCTATGGTTCAGATCCGATATTAAGCTAAACCGTAATTGTGATTTAAGAACGAATAGTACAAGGTCGAAAGGTAGCCATGAAGCTAGGAATTAAGTTTTTGCTGATGTCTTTGTTCGTAGGTACTACTTTTGTGGTTGCTGGATACTTCATGATCCAAGATAGCAACATTGATTCAGATTGGGTACGAGTCGATGGGGAAGTTATCGCGATAGAAGAGAGCAACTCAGGAGATAACGACAATACGTATAGTCCGATTGTGCAATACCAAGTAGGGGATCAAACGTTTCAGATAGAAAGCAGCGTCGGCTCATCTTCCAAGCCAACTATTGGAAGTATTCGAGAAGTTGCCTACAACCCCTCAAATCCAGAAGATTCAAAAGTTGTCGAAGGTATTGGAACACGAATGCTTATTTGGCTTTTCCCGATTTCAGGAATTGCTTTGATTTTGTTAGGTCCGGCAACCTTTATTTGGCAAAAAGTAAAACGTAATAGAGTACAAAGTTCTAATGCGGAACCGTTTATTCCAACACTTCCTCCTCAAACAAACTCCGAAAACTAATTTCAAACTTCAAAAGTTAACCAGTCACAAAAACGATCCAGGTTACAAAAGCAGTTTTTTAACTTACAATCAGTAAAACTGCCCAACTGAAAGACCTGCCCAATGTTAAATTTCCAATTTTCTAATGCTATTTTTCGACGTCATTCAATCCATGCCAGAGTAATACTAGCTCTATCGTTAGCTTTGATAGTTGCGTTCACCACGTTTGCATATTCGAATATAATTCCAAACGATCATATAATTCAATTCTCAAAATATTCCGATAGATCAAATTCCATCAACTTAAAGAATTCAACAGTATCTGGAACGATATATGTTTTCTCGAAAGCAAAAGATATTAAATATGCTGGTTGGTATCTTTATGCCGAAGGAGCATCGTATCCGACGAAACAAAATTTTTCTCAAACTGGGCCACACTTTGATTTCATAGGAACAAACACAAACGGTACTCCGAAAGGAATTGATACACGACAATTAGCGCCAGGAAAATACTTTTTGTTCTTTTTAACAATCCGAACTTCAGGAGCATTCACATCAGATTATGCCGAGTTCAACGTTGCAACTACTGCCACCTCTCCAACAACCACAACTACTTTCGCGCCGACAACTACAAAACCAGCAACAACCACGACGGTGCCGCAAACCACAACTACGAAACCAACTACTACAACAACTGCTCCACCGAGCACAGGAGTAACTCTACCTAGAGGACCTAGCGGAGCTTTCAAACTACATTGGAATGATGAGTTCGAAGGAACAACACTAAAAACCCATTGGAATCCAAACTGGCTTGGCTCTCGCACATCTATCACTCCACCAATCAATAGTCACGAAGGTAGTTGTTATGATCCTGCAAACGTTGCAGTGCGTAGCGGCGAACTCGTACTAAAAGTGGAAGCGAGAAATTCATCGAGTTGTCAAACCAGAAATGGTCAAGCGAAATTCGCGTCGGGAATGGTCGAAAGTTCTAAAGGCTTCCGATGGACTTATGGTTATGCTGAAGCTCGAGTATTCACACCTGCAACATCAAATGGCCTCTACGCAAACTTCCCAGCGTTCTGGTCGAACGGAAATAACTGGCCAGTCGATGGCGAAATAGATGTGTTCGAAGGAATCGAAGGATATGCGACCCACAATTATCATCACAGTGGAGGATCAATAGGTTCACGAGATGCAAATGCTGCATCGAATGCCAGAGCGGGGCAATGGAACACATACGGGGTGCTTTGGGAACCGGGACGCCTTGAATATTATGTCAACGGAGTTCTACAACGAACAGTAACCAGCAATGTTGTGTCTACTTCTCACTACTTGATTATCAATCACGGAGTTATTGAATCCGGATCAGATTGGGATTGGGCTGGATCTCGTACAGCGCCAGCAGAAATGAGAGTCGACTGGGTTCGAGTTTGGAAAAGATAACTCAAATATGAGAAATAGTTAGACAAGGCTTTTTAGCATAATCACATTGTCCAACAAAACTCCATGTTCTCCGTCAGGAGAAGTGGCTTCGCGTTCAAAAGTTCCAACGACTAATTGTTCCAATTTGAGTTCGTCGAGTTCAATAGATTCCAAAGTTTCTTGAGCTGTGGGGAATTTCATGTCGGCATGATCAGACCAAGGCGGAGCAGCGCCATGTTCTGCAATAAGGAGAATTCCTTTTTTCCCAACAGCATTTGCTGCTAATTTCAAAACCTTTGCTCGATCCATTTCTATGGGTGACTGCAAAAACTGAGCAGAAACGAGATCGTATTTGCCTTCAGGAAAACTGTGTTCAAAATCGTGGCGTTCACACATGATTTTACGCTCGAAGCCTTTTTGTTTTGCAATAGCTGATGTGCGGTCAAGCGCAATCTGAGAAATATCTGCCGCTAAAACATTCCACCCCTGTTCGGCAAGCCAAATAGCATCGCCGCCTTCACCACACCCTAAGTCCAAAGCGCGACCAGGAGCTAAATCTTGTACGTATCTTGAAAGAGTCTCGTTAACTTTGCCGCTCCAGATTTTGTCTTTTGTAGAGTACTTCTCATCCCAAAATTGAGCGCTGGAAAGATCTTTGGTTTGTTTGTGTGTATGAGATTCATTCATATTTCAGTGGCCTTTTAATGTTTCGAGAGAAAGTCAATTTATCAGACTCAAAGGCGGAAAATCGATTATGAATAATGTCGAAGGGTAGAGCTAACATTTTCATATGGCAAAAGATATTCCAAAACTCAAAGTCCAAGCATTTTTAAAACATCCTGACGTCAACAAATGGCAAAAAGAGTACGTTCGCTTGAGAGAAATCGTCCTCGAATGCGGGCTCGAAGAAGACTTCAAATGGAAACACCCTTGTTACACGCAAGACTCTCGCAACATCGTTTTAATTCACGGGTTTAAAGATTTTTGTGCATTGATGTTTTTCAAAGGTGTGTTGATGAAAGATCCTAAAAAGATTCTCGTCGCACAAACGAAGAATGTTCAAGAAGGACGTCAAATTCGTTTTACTAGCTTGGCTGAAATCAACAAAATGGAGAAGACAATCAAGACATATATTAAAGAAGCCTTGCGAATTGAAAAATCTGGCGAAAAAATAGAACTCAAAAAAACACAAGACTACGACATGCCATCCGAGCTCGAAGAGAAATTCCGCGAAATGCCTCGATTCAAAGAAGCTTTCGAATCTCTTACTCCGGGGCGACAACGTGGATATTTATTGTTCTTCTCTGGAGCGAAACAGTCCAAAACCAGAACCGAACGTATAGAAAAATACATTGACGCAATCATGGACGGCATCGGTCTCAACGACGACTACACGAAATCAAAGAAGAAATAGTTTCGATATACTGTTGTTATGCCTGTTCCTCCTCGAGTCAATTTAATAACTCTTGGTGTTAGCGATGTTGCTCGCTCGACTAAATTTTATGAGTCCCTCGGTTGGAAGAAATCCGAACAATCCGTTGAAGGTACGACTTTCATCCAATTAGGCGTTAATGTTTTGTCGCTGTACGGATATGAAAAACTAGCTGAGGACGCTACCGTGCAACCGGGGGAACAACAAAGATTTCCAGGTTTCACTTTGGCGATAAATGCGGACTCTCCAGAAGAAGTAAACGAAATAATAAATAGTGCCCGTGAAGTTGGCGCGACAATCACAAAAGAACCAGAAAAAGTATTTTGGGGTGGATACTCAGGATATTTTGCAGACCCAGATGGTTTCCTTTGGGAAGTGGCACACAACCCATTTTTCCCTAAAGACGACAATCAATACTTGCAAATATAACTAGTTCTGTCTAGATAATATCCGCATTTGCTAATCGAGAAATGGCTAATCTTGGCATATGAGATCAAAACTTACTCCACTTTTAACTACTTTTTGTTTAATCGCCTTAGTCGCATTCGTATCAGGATGTTCTTCCGACGATTCCATAGATTCAGGTTCTAAAGAAAGCACTAGTTCAGAATCAAAAGCTACAGAAGAAACTGGATACATTAAAAGCCTACCCGTAGCCTTTGGTGAATTCGATCCTGCCACAGGTAAAGCTGGCGATTTTGATTTCAATGCTGGCGAGCCAACTTTCAATCAAATAATGATCGATTATGGATACAAGGTGCCAGGTAATTCTGTCGGCGGAGAAAAAACAAATCCACAACCGACTATTTATTTACCCTTAGGTACAAAAGTTTTATCGATGGTAGATGGCACTGTATATGACGTTCCCAAACTTTATAGCAATGACTTCAGCGTAATGGTCCAAGTCGAAGGAAGCGACTTAATCTTTGAAACAGAACACGTTATAAATGCAACAGTCAAAAAAGGTGACAAAGTTAAAGCAGGTCAAGTTATAGCTGAAGTGAGTGATTACGATACACGAAACACTCCAGGATTAGGGCTAGTTGAATTTGGAGTTCTAAAAGGCGGAAACCCTCCATCTCATCTCTGTCCGACAGATTATTTTCACTCATCTGTAAAAGAAAAGCTAGAAAAACAAATTACAGATCTTCACGTAGCTTGGGAGACATTCAAAACTGATGACACAATTTACGATGAATCGGCTTTTGCCGCTCCAGGCTGTTTATCACGTGACGCAGTTGAAGGATGAGATTGTTAGTCGTCGTCGCGAACTAGATCTAAATCACCGTCGTCATCCCTATTCAACAAAGGTTCTTCGGCTTTCTTACCATTGAGATCTTCAGGAAAAGTGATACCTGACTGACCAGATTGCCCATAGTCAGTTAAATCGTCGGCATCTTTTTGGTGAGTATGAACATCGTCTCGTTCAGAATGCAATTGTTTATATGTAGTCATTTATCAAACTCCTTGTAAAGGAAAGGCCGACCGAGTTCGTGCATTTCGGTCGACCTTTATGTGCCTTTCCCATTAATGAGAATGAATGTGCTCATTTCTTTGAATAACTTTTTCGTTGGACTTTTCTTCTGGCCAACGAGCTATTGAAAGCACTGCAACAGCCACCGCTGTTACCCCGGCTGCTAAATAGAACGCCATATCGAACTCTGTAAATCCGCTCGGAGCAAATGTTCCGATCTGTCGGTCAGCTAAAGCCACTATTCCAATGAGGATGTGAGATGCTCCAGCAATGAACAGTGCAGAATCGATAAAGCGAACCTTATTTGAAGCTACCGCTCCAAGAAGCATTACCGCCATCAAAATTCTGAGCACGTCGACCTTTGGATCTACGTTTATGAATTCCAGCAATCGTTCCTGCACGAAAAACCCGACAACAGCCAATACTGCTAACGCTGAGCCAAACATCATGCTTAAGCTTGCGCTAATAGAGTGAGCCAATCTTCTGGTTTCATCAGTTTTGTCGTCCATTAGTTTTCTCCTTTTCTGATGAGTGTTTCGTTGTACACCAAAAGATTAAAAGAAGAAACATTTATATGCAGTAAAAATTTACACAACACTGCGTTTTAGTAATTACCATCACTTGGAGTGCCAATGTGAAAATTTTCATAAGCCAATACGAGGGCAAATGAAATAGTTTGTTTAGCGATATAGTTGGCGAAGGGTTAATTATGAAAATTCATATCTTAAAAAGAACAAATGAATTAAGAGGAACGGCTTTCCATAAAAAAGGTGGTTGGTTAGAACTACTTCCTAATGGGCAGTCAGTAATACTAACCTCTGAAGCGTCACCGCTTCATCGAAACGCTTACAGAGGTTTTTCTAAAAGTTAAACGGAAGGTATCGTTTCAATAACAGTTGCAACGCCTGCAACTACAGCTGCAATTCGTCCCACGTCTCGAATTTGTTCAGTGGTGTAACCACCTTTTCGCATTTGTGCAACGTGTGAACTCACGCACTTATGACATTTACCGATAATCGCTGCTGATAGACAGAGCATCTCGAATCGCTCTTCACTTACTCCGCCATGAGTTGAAAATGCATTCATTCGCAAACCGGCTTGCATGGTAGCGAGTTCGTTGTCGTCTGAAAGATCAACAAATGGATACCAAGTTGTATTCATGGCCATTAAAGCAGCTGCAGTTTTGGCCGCTGTTTTGTCACCTTCTGATAAATCATCAACTGAAGAAAAAGCTTCAACCAAATCTACCGAGCGAGACATGATTGCTGCAGCAAGAGCTGCAGCAATCGCATCGGCAGAACTGAGTGAACACCGTTCAATGACTGAACCCAAATTGAGTTTCAGATCTTTAGCCTCTTCAGGCAAAACATCTTTTACTGGTGCTAGTGCTTCTGCAAGTGTACTCAAAGTGTCTCTCCTCCAACTTCACGGTTGCATGGGCACAGTTCGTCAGTTTGTAGACCGTCGAGAATTCTCAATGTCTCTTCAGGGTTTCGTCCAACATTCAAGTTGTTAACAGAAACGTGTTGAATAACATTGTCAGGGTCAACAATGAAAGTTGCACGGTAAGCCACACCTTCTGGAGATCGAACACCAAGTTGATCTACAAGTGATCCAGTTGTATCAGCAAAGCTCCATTGATCCAGCTTGCTCAAGTCAGCGTGATCTCTTCTCCATGCAAGTTTTGTGAACTCGTTGTCAGTTGATCCACCCATGACTACAGCATCTCGATCTGCAAAGTCGCTGTTGAGTTTCGCGAATGCAACAATTTCAGTAGGACAAACGAATGTGAAGTCTTTTGGATAAAAGAAGATTACTTTCCATTTTCCTTCAAAAGATTTTTCATTGATCTCTTCAAATGCTGATTCTCCACCATTTTCTGGGTCGTTAAATCCGGGTTTTACACCTATAACGCTAAACGCTTCTAATTTTTCTCCAACTGTTTTCATAGGGGCTCCTCTTGTTTGGACTTATACTTTTATTGCGTTTTCAACACGCAAGTCTTATTAACACTTAATGTTAATAAGAAAATGATGATCCGTCAAATTTTCAGTAAATATGGATCTTGTTGGGTACGAAATCAATCAGCACCGCGGCCAATATCATGTTCTATTTCGTCAGCATGCTCCAAATCTGCCTCGCGCCGAGTTTTACCATCTGTATGTTCGAGCTCATTTAATTCGTCCAATACCTCTTGTCCAACGTCGTCGTTGCCTTTTGCTGCATCGACTTGCTCTTCTGGAGCGACATCTTTGTTTCCACTAGGGGTTTCATAGTTCACCAATTTATGGCTCCTTAATTTCAGTGTCATATTTGTCCTCCTCAGGCTCTTCGATCGGAAACTCTGCGTCCGGAACAATCTCGTTATCGAATGCTGTGGGATTTAATTCAATGTCTTGCTCATCAAACACCGATTCAGAATCATCAATCGGGCGGTGCGCGTCGCCTTCGACGTGCATCCCAGCGGCGCGCACTTGCTCTTGCTCAGGTCGAATATGTTTATTAACCATGATTTCAAGGTAACTCACAAGGCAAAACGTTACAGTTAGAAATTTCATAGAACAACGAGTTTCATTGCAACAAAATATGAGTGACCATGGGAGAAATGATGTTTGAAACAGCATTTACAAGCTTTTCAGTGGACAACCTTGAACAGGCTAAAGAATTTTATATGGACAAGGTTATGTTGAAACCGAGATTTTTGAGGCCAAAAAGGAAACATAAATTCACCGTAATTAATGGTGGCAGAAAAAGTATTGATTTAATTTGCCAAATTAATAATCGAACTCATTGCTAATACGCAGATAGTTGTCCCCATAATTCTGCGCCAAGGATTCACTCCCCGAACTAACTCATCAAGTCCAAAAAAAAGAAGTAGCCCAGTAGATGTCCATCGAGCAATAGAAACTAATCCGTTTGGACCATTATAGATTTCCAATGCGAAGCGAATCACGAACGAAATCGCTGTCACGGTCAAAAGCGCATTTGGTTTTTGAGCAATCGTGATTTCGCCAGTTTTTCTATTCTTGCAGAGCCAATAGAATGCTGGCATACACGTTTTCTTCAGATTCATTACGATCACTCTAGCCAACAGTGGCCATTTTTTCAGTAGACCTTCAGGAACTCCAAGTACACTACTTGTATGAAAATATTGGTTGTCGAAGACGAGCAAAAGCTTGCACGAGCACTTGCAAAAGGGCTCTCTCTTCAGGGTTGGGTAAGCGAAAATGCAACCACCGCAACAGATGCCATACTTTTTTTGAACCAAGAAGAATTCGATCTCGTTATTCTTGACCGAATGCTCGCAGACGGGAGCGACGGGTTAGAAGTTTGCAAGCATATGCGAACCAATGGAAATCAATCTCCAGTTTTGTTTTTAAGTGCCAGAAATGAAATACAAGACCGAATATCAGGTTTAGACATTGGTGCTGACGACTATCTAGGTAAACCTTTTGACATGGAAGAACTGTACGCCAGAGTTCGAGCACTAGTGCGCCGACCTAAAGAGTCAGTAGGTCCAGTAGTTGAGATAGGAGACGTTTTCATCGATCTTTCTTCAAAAAAAATCTCAGTTGGATCAAAAGAAGTGAAATTATCTAAGAAGGAATTCTCACTTTTGGAGTTTCTTGTAACAAACAGAGGACAAGTGCTTTCAAAAGACCAAATTATCGAACGAGTTTGGGAATATGATTCAGATATTTTACCGAACACAATCGAGGCGACCATAAAAAATATTCGAAGTAAAATCAAAAAGTATTCGCCTGAATCAAATATCGTCGAAACGGTTAGGGGTTTCGGTTATAGAGTTGCGACTAATCCAGTGAGTGAAAATGTTTAAATCCGCGACAATAAAGTTGACCATATTTTACACGTTGGCAATTACTGCTGTATGTATAGTATTTACCATTTCAATATATGGTCTGGCTTCAAACGATGTCGATAAGGAAGCTCAACGCCGCGCGAGAGTGATCCAGGAACTCAATGACAGATCTACAACGCCGGCAAGACCAACAAGGCCAGGCGCGGCACCGCCTCCGATTAACGAAGAGATTCAAGATCAAATTAGAGATCAAATCGAAAGTGATAGAAACCAGTTACTTTTTAATATTTTGCTGGTAGATGCGTTGATAGTATTTTTTGGTGCCATTGGCGCTTACTTTGTTGCAAAACGGACACTCGAACCAATTAATAAAACAATGGAAAAGCAGAGAAGGTTTTCTGCAGATGCCAGTCACGAATTGCGAACTCCATTAACTGTGATGAAAGCCGAAATTGATGTTGCCCTGCAACAAAACTTAAAAGCACCAGAGCTAAAAGAAGTTCTTGAATCTAATTTGGAAGAAGTCGAACGCTTAGCCACACTTGCTGATCAGCTATTAACGCTTACGAGCGTTGAAGACAATAGTATTAATCTAGAAAAAATTAACGCTACTTCATTGATTAGTAATTACATCGATGATTTCAATACAAAGAACAAAACAAATGTTCAAACTGATATCGATGACAATGTGTACGTCCTAGGAGATTTATCGCTACTTGAGACCTACGCTCGAATCTTGCTGGAAAACGCTTTGAAGTATTCAGATGTCGACGCACCTTTCGTAAAGGTATCTTTAAAGAAGGAAAATTCATCTAAGTGTGCTCTAATTATTGAAAATAACGGTATTGGAATTGAAAGAGAAGATCTTGACAGGATTTTCGATAGATTTTATAGGACGAATAACGCAAAGGCGTCAGGAAAAAATGGTCATGGATTAGGACTTTCTCTGGCCAGCGAGATTGCAAAGAAGCACGGTTCCCGCGTTCATGTCGAATCTGTTCCCGGGCAGTTTACAAAGTTCTCAATTTTGCTTAAATGCGTTTAGCTAATCACTAGCTGAAAAATACCTGAAAGAATTTCTTCTTATCCTTCAGCTATAAATCAGGTTCAACATCGATACTAAAGATGTTCTAGTTGAAAGGAGAACCATGAAAAATAAATTACTAACTACAGGATTGGCAAGCGCTATTGCACTGACATCAGTTTTGGGCCTCGGATCATCAGCTTTCGCTGAAGGTGGAGAAAATTCATCCACATCCAATGCTCCAACTGCAGAACAAATAGCAGCTCATCAAGCTAATCGTGCCGAAAAGTTGGAAGAGCGATTGAGCGCATTGGTTGAAGAAGGAAAAATAACAGAAGCGCAGAAAGACGCAATTATCGAGTTTTTCGAAGAAAATAAGCCTGCATTGGACGAAGATGCAACTCAAGAAGAACGTGAAGCTGCTCGCGAAGAATTCAAGGAAGCATTGGAAGATTTTACAGATGAGAATGAAATCGATCTCGACTTGATCAAACCGCAAAAAGGGCCAGGAGGAAGACTTAGCCCGGAGGATCGCGAAGCTAGACAACAAGAGCACCTAAGTGGATTAGTCGAAGATGGAACTTTGACTCAAGAACAAGCAGATGCCCTGGAACAGTTTCGAGAAGAAAATAAACCCGATACCGACCCTCGCGAGCTAACCCCAGAAGAACGTCAAACTCAACGAGAACAAATGCGCGAAGCTTTTGAAGAGTTTGCTCAAGAAAATGGAATCGACGTAGATGACATTAAGCCTCCTCGTGGGCCTGGTGGGCAACATGGTCAAGGAGGGCCTGGAAGTCGATAGTAAAATGTAATATAACGAACATAAATTTTGGAAATCCCTGGTAAGTACTGGGGATTTCCGAATTTAAGAATCGATAGATACTAGTGTTTAAAGCGTGATATCCGACATTTCCACTAACCCATTTTTCAAGGACAAAAAGCACCTAAAAATAAATCGCGGCAAAGTCGTTTTATTTATGAATGAAATTCCTCGAAATGGTTTCTTGATTTTAAATGGAACAGCTAGATTTTATGGAACTAACTCCGAAGGTGCTCAAAAGACAGTTGCTTACGCTGGAGTAGGAGATATCTTTCCTGGAGAATGTCTTATGGGTCATTCAAAATCATCTTTGTACTTTTGTGAAAGCGTTTCCAGTATGGAATTGGTTGAGTTTGGGTGTAAAGAATTTAAAAAAGAAATTGAAAGTAATTTTGAATTAGTACAATCAATTCTGGCGAGTGTTTCACTCAACCATTTTGGGTTCTTTATCTCACATTAGTTCGTTGATTGAAAACAAAGCACAAGCAAAGATTATTCAACTGCTCAAATACCTAGTATTAAGATTTGGAGAACAAGTTGATGAAACATGGATGGCTGTTTCGATTAGATTAACTCAAAATGATTTATCGGATTTGCTAGGCATAACGAGAGAAACTGTAGCTGTTGAATTAGGTAAACTAAAGAATCAAAACATCGTTGAACATTCATCTTTTACTTATCGAATAAATGTAAAGGCACTTACCGATTTTGTTGACGAGAGCTTATGGGATTCATTCAGAGCTGTTGAAGCAAAAAGCTAATCAGTTAATTCTTCTATCATTATTTTTTCAAGATCAAAAGGCGAAAGCATTTGTTTTAGTACGTATTTACAAGCGCCAAGTGAATACGCAGACTGAATCATTTCGTTATCTTCTACGGTAGAGAATACAATCACTTTTGTTTCTGGGTGTTTTTTTAGAATTTGAACTTTTTTTAGAAATGTAATCCCATCCATTTCCGGCATATTCAAATCAAGCAAAATAGCATCTGGACTCGACTTTTCAAGCTCCTCTATTCCTTCTTTGGCCGATATGACGCCTGAAGCATTAAACCCGGCTCCTTTTAATACCTGTATGTAGGCATCGTTAAGTACTTTTTCATCATCAATTACTAAGACGGTTTTGGATTTCAACAGATTCTCCTCAATTGGTGAATTGATCTTGTTATCTCATTGAATCCTAGATCTTAAAACTCGCACATGAAAGTTTTATTTGTGGAGATTCAGCGAAATCAACACCAACTGTCGGCAGTCTAGCTGTAATCTTTTGACCTATGGAAAAATCATTTACAGATTCTAAGAGAGGTCTGTTTTTAATTATTGTCCTTTTCTTGTCTTTTGTCATCCCGCTGGTTTCAACTGCAGTTATTTATACAGTCTCTAAAAATGGAATTAATGATAAAAGTAAAAAGGAGTTTTCTTCGCGAGCAGATTTGCAAGAGCGTGCTGTTCAACGCCGAATTACAAGATATGTGACTGTGCTAAAAGGTACAGCAGGGCTATTTTCTGGGTCTGAGAAAGTAACAAAGTCGGAATTTGAAACCTATGTTGAAGAAGTAGATCCTAAAGAATCAATTCCCGGAGCTTTAGGCATTGGGTTTATTGCTAATGTTCCGGTCGACGAATTAGAAGATTTCATCAAAACCCAAGAAGCAGATAGAAAATCTGAGTTTAAAGTAAGACCTGTTCCTTCAGTTGAAAATGAATTTTTCATTATTACTTTCATTGAGCCAGAAGAAATAAACGCACGTACCATTGGTTTTAATATGGCTTTCGAACCAAATCGCAGAAAAGCAGCAATTGAATCCAGGGACTTAGATTTACCTCAGATAACAAATAGTGTTGAACTTCTTCAAGACGAAAATAAAAAAGCAGGTTTCTTAATTTTCCTTCCTGTTTATAAAGCAGATATGCCTGTAGCTACAAAAGAAGAGAGGTTGGCTGCATTTGAAGGGTGGGTATATTCTCCGCTGTTTGCGTCTGATTTTTTTGGAGCTCTTATACAAGAAGAGGAGTTTGTATCATTTGAAGCAACCGTTTCAGAAACTGACTCAGAACTCAATGAGAATGAAATATATTCGAACCTGTCTCGACCGATGGAAGAACCAAAGTTTAAAGAACAAAGAAAAATTAGCTTTTTGGGTCAAACTTGGAATGCGACTTATGTAAGTAGTCCAGAGTTTGAAGATAATATCGATTATTCAGAAGCTGATGCGTTTCTATTTGGCGGTTTAGCTTTGACTCTAATTTCTGTACTTTTAGGTATTGTGATCTTCAGACGATCTCAATATGTTGAAAAAGAAGTAGAAGAAAAAACTCGAGAGTTAGTAGAAAGAGACGAACGCTTTTCAAGAGTTGTAGCTGGAGCTAACACTGGCATATGGGATTGGATGGATTTGAGTCGCGATGAACTTTATTGGTCACCACAATTTTTAAATCTCATAGGTTATGAAGAAGGCGAGATTGAACAGTCAGGTAAGGTTTTTAGGGAAAAATTGATTCATCCAGACGATATGCCAGTAAGTATCGCTGCCTTTGAAAGGTCATTGGCTACAGGAGAAAGGTATGAAACGGAATACCGATTGAAAACCAAAGAAGGAGTTTACAAATGGTTTTTGGTTAATGGAATAATCACTGTAGATCCGAATACCGGAGTCCAGCGTGTTTCAGGGTCCATTTCCGATATCGATGATTTAAGGAAGACGCGAGAAGATTTAAAAATCAGCAAAGAAAGACTATCCCTTGCAATTGAAGGATCCAAAATTGGATTGTTCGACCTTAATGATGTCGATAGCGACGACGGCTATCTTTCAGAACAAACCTATGCGTTACTTGGCTATTCCAAAAAAGAATTAGAACCAAAAGTATCTTCTTTCACAAATCTGGTTCATAGAGAAGACAAAAAACGAAGTGTATCTCAAGTTTTTCGAGCAATTAAGAATATATCTGAATTTGGATTTGAATGTCGGATGAAACATAAAAACGGAACTTATCTTTGGGTTGAAGCAAAGGGTGCAGTTACTATAAATCCTCAGAATGGGAAGAAGCGCATTACAGGATCTATTCACGATATTTCTGAGCGTAAAGAAGTCGAAAAACTAAAGAATGAATTCGTATCGACGGTAAGTCACGAACTTAGAACTCCATTAACTTCCATTAAAGGATCTTTAGGCTTGCTTTCGGGCACAATGCTCGATGAGCTTTCTAGTGAAGCCAGGGCCCTTGTAGAAATAGCAAACCGAAACTCAGAACGCTTAGGAGTCTTGGTTAATGACATTTTGGATATGGAAAAACTGACATCAGGGAAATTGGAATTCTTTATCGATACAATTGAAATTGGTCCTATTGTAGAAAAAAGTGTCGATTCAATTGAAGCGATTGCCCAAGTTAATAACATTGCAATTCAAGTTAAAAAAATTGATGAAAACCTTAGAGTTGATGCAGACCCTGAACGGCTGTCGCAGGTTCTACATAACCTTTTGTCTAATGCCATTAAATTCTCCGACGATGGAGAAAAGGTCGAAGTCTATGTTCTTAGATCAGAAGATTCCATAAGGATTTGCGTTGAAGATAATGGTTCAGGAGTGCCTGAAGAGTTTCGTTCAAAGATATTCGGGCAGTTTTCTCAATCTGATTCGTCTTCAACTCGTGCTCAAGGAGGTTCGGGATTGGGGCTCTATATCTCTCAGAAATTTATGGACAGAATGAACGGAAAAATAGGATTTGATCCAAAAGAAACAGGAGGTACAATTTTTTGGATTGAGTTTCTTTTGTCGAACGGAATAAAACATAAGAGAGTGCACGCCGATGAGTAGCGAATCTCTGAAAGTTCTTTACGTCGATGATGAACAAGATATTTTAGATATAGCCAAGATGAGCATGGAAAAAGTTGGAGGCATGAAGGCTATTTGTACTCCAGACCCATTGCGAGCTTCTGAGCTTATTAAAGAACATAAACCAGACTTAATCTTGTTGGATATGATGATGCCCAAGATAGATGGTATCGAGTTGTTCAAGGTGTTGAAATCTCAAGGTCTTGTGGGCGCGATCCCTGTAGTTTTTGTTACGGCAAGAGTCCAGGGAAAGGATGTAGATGAGTATATACAGGTTGGCGCCATTGGTGTCATAACAAAGCCTTTTGACCCCATGAAACTTCCTAGTGAGATCAAAGCTTTGCACGATGCAAGCATTGAAAGACTAGGTGAAATTGAACCTAATGATTTGTCTTTAAAACTTGTTACGAAATCATATGTTGAAAGCTTAAAAGATAGGATTCTGGTCCTTGAGCACTGTAAAAGAGATTTAGAAAGAAGCGGTAACTCAGCAACTAACTCATCGGAATTGAAGAGCTGTGTTCACAAGCTTGCTGGATCAGGTACAACATTTGGATTTCCAGAAATATCGAACATCGCAAGTGATTTAGAAAAAGTCATTTCTGAAGATCAGTCAGATGAATTAGAAAAACAGCTAGCACTAATAGAACAATTAATTACTGCGTGCGAACAAGCATGCAATGTTTAATTAGTAGGCGATGCAGTCACTGAGCCGTCGTATTTATGCCAAGTGTGATTTTCAAAATTGTATAGCTTGCAATTTTTAGTTGCATTCAAATAATCGCTGAATTTATGTTTCTTTTTGATGATGTCCGGAAAACTTTCAACAAGCGCATCTCCAGCTTTAGGAAGATTGTAACAAGGGATTCTCATATCGACGTGATGAGGAACATGGACAAAAATGTTGTAAAAGAATAGGAAATTAACAACCTTATTTATTTGAAGAATTGTTGTACCTTCAATTTGGCCTTTATGGCTGTCCCATTCATTTCTAGGCCACCATTTGATATCAGGTGCTATGTGGTGAACATAAACTGTCCAACCGATAATGGTCATGAATCCAAACCAGGGAACAGCAATAACTTTTACAATTAGCCAAAGCGCGCCAATAATCGTTCCATAGTGAACAAGGCCATATGCAAATAGAGCAGCCATTGTCACCAAGCCAAACGCTGCAACGAAACGAACGTCTTTTTTAATTCTGTCTCTGTATCGCTCTGGCGGAGTAAACGAAATCATTTTGTCCCACCAAACATTTCGAATGTAATAGAAGCCAGATCCTATGAAACTCCACTCAACTCGATGTTGAAATTTCTTAAATCTACTCATTGCTTTATATTCATCTAAAGATGATGGCATCCAAACAAAATCCATTTGTTCTCGAACTGTGTGACCGTGGTGCAGTCTGTTGTGGCCGAGCAACCATCCTTCATAAGAGTGAAGTTCAGGTAGGAACAAAAATCTACCTATTATTTTGTTTGCTTTTTTGGAGTTGAACAAGGATCCATGAGCGGCATCGTGTCCAACAACAAACATTCCAGCTAAAGCTAGTGAACCAAATATCCAACCAAGCCCAACGACTACTGGGTGGTCACTTGAAAACAAAACAGCTAACGAAGCAACCCAAATAGCAACAGCTTGAACAACTACCAAGACGGCTTTATAAGTAGGCCGTTCAAGACATTCCTTAGGAATTGCGTTCAAGGCTGGACGAAGTGCTCCAGCTTTTTTCGCTCCGACTCCTGCGAATTCTTTTGATATATGTTCAGTCGTTGTCATAGGCTGACCTTCCGTTAGGTAGGGCGATATGTCCACTTATGATAGCGCGCAAAAACAACAATGTCTAGGTCTGCCATTCACTTTTGCTATCTTCTGCAATCAGAGCAGAACAGTCTGTCAAAAATTCAACAAATATTACGTTCTCTCGTGCCATATGCAAAGACCGTAATGAATTTGACCTATCCATGTGACATTGCTCAAAACTCTAGCGAGTTTGTTAGCATCTAGATCTCATGCCAAAAGACTCATTTGCAGCCATCGTTCCCGCAGCCGGTCTTGGCACACGGATGAAATCTGCGACACCTAAGTTCTTGCACAAACTTTGTGGACGCACCTTAATTTCTCACATTGTTTTGCAGCTGAATGAAGTTGCAGACGAAATTGTTTTGGTAGTTGGCACAGGGAGTGAATTGGTTCGAGAAGAAATTAAAAGGACTTGCGCAGATTTTATTGAAAAAATTCGCTTCGTCGAACAAGGAGAATTGTTGGGCTCTGGACATGCCACGAAAATGGGTTTGTCTGCGATGCAGTCTGATGCCGAAAACGTTCTCGTGGTGCTTGGAGACATGCCTTTACTCACATCGGAAGTTTTGAGAGGCATGTGCGAAACCTTTTCTGATTCGAGCTCGCAAGTTTTGGTTTCTACCGCTCACCTAGAAAACCCTTTTGGGTATGGTCGAATTGTCAGAGACGAAAATAGTGTTGTCCGCGAAATCGTCGAGGAAAAAGATTGTGATGATGCTCAGAAGAAAATTGCAGAATGCAATATGTATCCATTTGCTTTTTCAAAAAGTTTTTTGGAAATTGCACTCGATAAACTCGATACCAATAATTCGCAGGGCGAACAATATTTAACAGATGTTGTTCAAATTGCTAGGCAATCAAATGTTGGAGTGACTTCGTTTACCTACGAGGAACCGAAGATAGCTCAAGGGGCAAATGACAGAGCTCAGATGTCTGGACTGGAGAAAATAATGAGATCAAGAATCAACGATGAATATATGAAAAATGGTGTGACGATGATAGATCCCGACAATACATACATAGATATCGATGTGGTCATTGAAGCTGACGTAACTATTCTCCCGGGCACAATTCTCGAGGGTGCTACAAAGATTGCATCTGGTTGCATTATTGGACCAAACACAAGAATTGTAGATTCTGAAATTGGCGAAAACTGCGTCATTGAATCGAGCAAAGTTGTTTCATCTAAATGTGCGCAAGATGTAACGGTAGGACCTTTCTCTTCATTAAGAGCAGGTACTCAGTTGCATCAAGGGGTTCATATTGGAACTTCTGTTGAAATAAAAAATTCAACTGTTGGTAAAGGAACAAAAATTCCTCATCTTTCATATATTGGAGATGCTGAGATTGGTGAAAATACAAATTTAGGAGCTGGAACAACAACGGCAAATTATGACGGCAAAGATAAACATAAAACTGTTATCGGCAACAATGTAAAAACTGGGGTCAATACCGTATTGGTAGCGCCGGTGGAAGTTGGAGACGGTGCATATACCGGAGCTGGAGCTGTGGTGGTTGAAAACGTTCCTCCTGGAGCACTTGCAAAAGGTGTCCCAGCCAAAAACGACGATGAATGGATATCGCCTTCCGAGCGATAAGATAATAGCAATTACGCAAGGGGAGCATCGATGGCATCAATGGAACTGGTCACCAAAAAACGATTTATGTTGGTCTCTGGGAATGGGAACCAACAACTCGCCCAAGAGATTGCAGATGAGCTCAAAGTAACTCTCGGTGACATGTCACTCTCAACTTTTTCAAACGGAGAGCTATATGTTCGTTATAGCGATTCAATTCGAGGTGCTGACGTATTTATCATTCAATCTCACTGTGAGCCTATTAATGATCGAATCATGGAACAAATGATTATGATCGATGCAGCAAAAAGAGCTAGCGCGAAAAGAATCACTGCTGTTGTTCCTTTTTATGGTTACGCACGTCAAGACCGTAAAGCCCAAGGCCGTGAGGCAATAACCGCAAAACTAATTGCTGACATGCTTACAGTTGCTGGTGTTGACCGTGTTGTAACTGTTGATCTTCACACAGGTCAGATTCAAGGTTTCTTTGATTGTCCTGTTGACCACTTAACTGCTGTTCCTTTGTTGGCTGAATATTTGGGCGACAAAATTGAAGGAGACATCACTGTTGTTTCTCCAGACGCAGGTGGTGGAAAGCGTGCAAGAAAATTTGCAAATATTTTAGAAGCCATGGGAACAGATACAGAGTTGGCATTTATTGACAAGCGTCGACCAAAAGGAACTTTCAACGAGAGTGTTGCCGAAGAAGTTGTCGGTGAAGTAGATGGCCGCACATGTATCTTGGTTGATGACATGATTGATACAGCAGGAACAATGTGCGCAGCAGCGGAATTGTTGAAAGCTCGCGGGGCCAAAGATGTCTACATGGCTGCAACGCACGGAGTGCTGTCCGGTCCGGCTATCGAGAGACTTGGTAATGCTTCGGTTAAAGAAGTCGTGATTACTAATACAATCCCGCTTCCAACACATGCTCAAACAACAAAAATTACATCTCTGTCTATCGCCCCAATAATCGCAAAGGCATTGGATCACGTATTTGAAGATGCCAGTGTTTCTGAGATGTTCCACGGCGATAACTACCAATAGATAAGAATTCCCTGCTTAAAAAGGACTTGAACTGGCGCTGACTTGCCCGTTTAGAGCAGAATAGATAGTTCTCAAATTCGAAATTATTTATATAAAGGTAAAAATGGCTGCTACAAATCTTAAAGCTAATGTAAGAACCAAATTGGGATCGGCAAATGCTCGCCGAGATAGAAAAGCTGGCTTAGTTCCTGCTGTTGTATATGGTCACGGAGATGACACTATTGCTGTAACAGTAGACGCTCTCGAATTCAATCGTATATTGAGCAGCGAATCTGGAATTAACACTTTGATCACACTAGATATCGAAGGTAAGAAAGATACAGCGCTCGCACGTCAAATTAATCGCCACCCAGTGCGACCTGTTATTACTCATGTAGATTTCATTCGAGTAAATGTCAACGAAGAAGTTGAAGCAGAAGTTACCATCCACCTTGAAGGTGAAGCAGAAGGTGTTAAAGACGGTGGACGTCTCGAGCAACTTCAATTCACAATTACAGTCAAAGCCAAGCCTGCAGATATTCCTACTGGTTTAACGCAAGATATTTCACATTTGAAAATTGGCGATCAATTAACAGTTGCAGGTATCGATCTTCCTGCTGGTGTTATGACTGAAGTTGATCCTGAAACAGCTATTGCTGTTGTCAACGTACCTAAGGCTGAAGCAGAACCGGAAGCATCTGAAGCTGTTGAGGGTGCTGAAGGTGAGGCTGCAGAAGGCGCGTCTGCTGAAGCGTCAGCTGATTCTGGAGAATCTAAAGACAAAGAATAATTTGCCTATATATTTAGTAGCCTTGAGCTCATGGAATATATTGTCGTCGGTCTAGGTAATCCTGGAAAAGAATATGATCGTACTCGCCACAATGTTGGCTTTAGTGTTATAGATCTTTTATGTGAACGACATGGCGCAAAATTAAAAAAGGAAACTCCTAATTCGATCGCCAGTAGTGCAGTTGTTCAAGGCGAGAAAGTACTTTTCGTTAAACCAACTACCTATATGAATGACTCTGGGGTAGCAGTCGGTGAAGTTCTACGTCGTTACAAAATAGATGTAGAAAATCTAATTGTTGTTCATGATGAATTGGATTTGGAACTCGGCTTAGTTCGTCTTAAAGTCGGCGGTGGCCTCGCAGGCCATAATGGATTGAAATCTATCAAGCAACATCTCAAAAATGATTCTTTTGTTCGAGTTCGAATAGGCATCGATAAGCCGACACACAAAACTCAAGGCGCGAATCATGTTTTAAAACCAATGTCAAAAAAAGAACTCGAAATCGTCAATATTGCATGCGAGCAAGCAGCCGATGCCGTTGAATTGACTATCGGTCAATCTTTAGATGCAGCTATGCGAACAATTCATAGCTTGTAACAATTTCCTTGTATTCTTATTTGAAGTGAGCCAAGACACACAGGCACCTTTTGCCAACCTTGTGGCAGAGCTCTGTTCAAATTCAAAATCAGATATTTTTAGAACGACGATTGGTGACTCATTAGTCGTACCTGTCCGATCAAGGGCGCTTTGCGCTGCTGTATTTGCTGGAATTCAAAAAGACAAAACGACTTTCTTGTTAACGCCAACGCATCTTCAAGCGCAATCTTTAGCAGCGGATTTAATTCCTTTCTTGGGAAACGAACAAATTGAATTACTACCAGCTTGGGAAACGCTTCCTTTTGAAAGAGTTTCTCCCGCTGTTGAAACAATGGGACATCGATGTCGCGTCCAGGCTCGACTCGCCAGTGAAAACAAACCGAGAATTGTTGTAGCTTCTGTTCGCGCAGCGATGCAAAAAATATCTTCGTCACTCTCGTTTTCAGAATTAAAAATATCTAAAGGCAGTGAAATCGATCGAGATGTCTTGATCTCAAAACTTGTAGGTTCCGGATACTCAAGAGAGTTTCAAGTCGAGGCACGAGGTGAATGTGCTGTTCGTGGCGCAATCGTCGATATTTTTCCATCAACAGCTGCTCATCCTGTTCGAATTGAATTCTGGGGTGATGAAGTTGAGCGCATGTCTTATTTTTCGCTTGCAGATCAACGTTCAACAAATGAATGTGAATATGTAGAGATTTATCCAGCAAGGGAATTGGGTGTCAACCAAGAAATCAAAGACACTGCAACAATAATGGCCAAAAATCACGAGTGGGCGTTTGAACAGTTCGATTCCATTGCCCAAGGTTTGGTTTTCGATGGAATGGAATCTTTTTTACCATTTCTAACTCGAGATACTCAAGGTATTCTTGGTCTTGCAGATAGCGAAGACAACCTAATTATTTGTGATCCTCTCGAGGTATCTCAAAGAATCGAAGAATTAAAAGATGAAGAATCTTCTCTTGCAAAAACTCTCTCCGTAACTTGGGGTGCAAATATTGAAGATGCTCCAAGTTTGTTTGTCGATTTAGAGGGTGTCGCTTCTAAGAAAAGTAACAAAACGTTGTGGCCCTCAATCGCAAGTGCACCCGATATGGAATCGATATCTGGCGTTGGGTTTGATACACCAAGAGGTGACAATGAGGAATTAGCAAAACGACTTCGGAAACATACATCTAAAGAGATGCTGACAATTTTAGTTTCTGACTCTAATGCGGGCGTAGAAAGAATGACTAGCCAACTTGGTGAGTTTGGTCTTGAACTTCGTTTCACCGATGTAATTCCGACTTTAGCAAACCCAAACTCGGAAGTTTTTGCCACTATTGCAGATCTAGAAAATGGGGTTGTTTGTTCCACTTTTGGTGTTTCAATTATTACTGATCATGAATTAAGTGGGCATAGACATGTTCGTCGAAGTTCTCGAGGTTCAAGGCGTTCGGTCGAAACATACGAAGATCTATCAACAGGTGATTATGTTGTACACCATCATCATGGAGTTGGAGTTTTCGAGGGACTTGAAACAAAGACAATGGTCGGAGTAACCAGAGAATATTTGATTCTCTCTTTTAAAGGAAGCGACAAACTATTTGTTCCTTCAGACCAAGTTGGGTTAGTTAGGAAATATATTGGTTCCGATAAACCCACTTTGAACCGCTTGGGTGGAGCAGATTTCGAAAAAGCTCGACGGGCGGTACGTAGTCAGGTAAACCTAATTGCTCAAGAACTAATTGTTCTCTATCGTAAGCGAATTAATGCACAGGGCTTCGCTTTCAGTCCAGATACTGCATGGCAACGCGAGATGGAAGATTTATTTCCTTACGAACTAACGAAAGATCAGAAAAACACCATCGATGATATAAAGCGAGATATGGAGCAACCACATCCAATGGACCGACTTGTTTGTGGAGATGTGGGTTTTGGTAAAACCGAAGTTGCAATTCGAGCAGCATTTAAAGCAACTCAAGATTCAAAACAGGTTGCGGTGCTAGTGCCAACAACTCTGTTAGCAACTCAACACGGTCATACTTTCGAACAACGATTTTCTTCATTCGGTTTAAAAGTGGAAGTGCTGTCACGTTTTAAAACCGTGAAAGAACAGATCAAAATAATTGATGGTTTAAAAGATGGAAGTGTCGATGTCATTATTGGAACTCATCGATTGTTGTCACAAGATGTTGGTTTCAAAAATCTTGGTCTACTGATTGTCGATGAAGAACAGCGATTCGGTGTTAACCATAAAGAAGCAATCAAAAAGATGGCGGTTAATGTGGATATTCTAACGCTAACGGCAACGCCAATACCTAGAACTTTAGAAATGTCGCTGACCGGCATTCGTGACATGTCAATGATTACAACTCCACCAGCAGATAGACAGCCAATTCTTACCTACGTGCATGAATATGATGAAAGAGCGGTTGCTGAAGCAATTAGACGTGAATTGCTTCGTGAAGGACAGGTATTTTTTATTCATAATAGGGTGAAAGATTTAGAGCATGTTGCTGATTCAATACGAGATTTAGTACCTGAAGCCAAAGTCGTGACTGCGCATGGACAAATGTCTGAAAGCAAACTCGAGAATGTTGTAAATGATTTCTACGAACAAAAATATGACGTATTAATTGCTACGACGATTGTTGAAAGCGGTTTGGATTTACCTGCAGTAAATACTTTGATCGTTGATCGAGCTGATGCTCTCGGTTTAGCTCAGCTTTATCAACTTCGAGGAAGGGTAGGTCGCAGAGGTCAACGTGCGTATGCTTACCTATTTTCTCCTAAGAATCGTGCGCTCTCACATGAAGCATATGAACGACTAAAAACAATTGGTGAATTCACTGAGCTCGGTTCAGGTTTTAAAATCGCTATGCGGGACTTGGAAATTCGAGGAGCTGGTTCACTTTTAGGTGATGTGCAGTCGGGCCACATAGCCGCTGTCGGATTCGATATGTATTGTGAAATGGTTACTGAAGCAATTGATTCGCTGAATGGTATAGAAAAAGAGCCTCCAAGTGAAGTGACAATCGATATTTCTGGAGATGCACTAATCCCTGAAGTCTATGTCTCAAAACAAGATCACAGATTCGACATATATAGACGGCTTTCTAGTGCGTCAGATCAAGAAACGGTTACATCTATATCTCAAGAGTTAGAAGATCGCTTTGGTCCACTACCTCTAGAAACACAACGGCTCCTAGACCTTACAAAACTTAGAGTAGATTGCCAAAAATACGGGATATTGTCGATCCTTACAAATCGAGACTTGTTTCGACTTGTTGGTGCAGAACTTCCACAATCTTTGCAAGTTCGTTTAAAGAGGTTATATGTCGGTGCAATCTATAAACCAGCACATTCTCTTGGTCCGGCTGAAATTGTAGTGAAATTGCCTGGAAATTCAAACCCTGAAATTGAAATTCGTGAGCTTATTGCGAGTTTGTTCGGGGACTCTGAGCTAGCCTAGACGGTTGTGAAACTTGAAAAAAAATATGTCATCATCGGTTTAGTAATTGCAATTGTCTTGGCACTTGTGTTCTTTTCGTTTTCTTTTATAAAGAATGAACTAGGGCTGGGATCAAAAGCAGGCGTTACTTACAATAAGCTCTCAATTTCCGAAGAAGAGATTGATGCAGATCTCAAGGCCATTGCAGAAAATGAGCCACTCAACGAGCTATTGGCAGATGCCCAAGATCCATTGGTGGAAGATGGAAAAGTTACACCAACTTATCGAGCAAGTTGGGCGAACATAAAAATGCGAACTCTCGCGATAAAAGAAGTTCGACAAAAAGAGAATTTAGAGATAACTAAAAAAGATAAAGAAGACGCAACTAAAGACGCAAAAGAACTGTTTACAGGCAGCGACCAAACTGCAACTGAAGAAATCTGGGATGCATTTCCTAAATCTTTCCAAGAGCGGCTTGTAGCTAGTTTTGCTGAGCAATATGCATTGTTGAGATCAGCTCCAAAAGTATCTGATAAAGAAATAGAGGAGTACTTTAACGCTAACCAAGAAACTATTGCTCCTGCATGCGAATCGGGTAAACAAATTTCACACATTCTTGTTGAAGAAGAAGCAGGCGCTAAAGCTATTGAAACAGAATTAAAAAATGGTGGTGACTTCGCTAAAATTGCTGGCGAAAAATCCACAGATCCAGGCTCAAAGGACAACGGTGGAAAACTAGGTTGTTTTGCTCCAGGTAACTTTGTGCCCGAGTTCGAAGCTGCTGCATTGGCGCTTACTCCGGGAAATATTTCAGCAATAGTAAAAACTGATTTTGGATACCACATCCTAAAAGCAGACACTTTTACAGCACCTACGCTAGAAGAGTCTAGAGATCAAATTACAGCTCAGATAGAACAAGAAAAACAAAGCGAAGTTTTTGATCAAGTTCAGAAGTCGCTAGAAAAAGCCAAGGTTAAGGTGTCTTCAAAATACGGTCGAGTTACTAGAGAAGACAAACTCCCCGTTATTGTTCCTCTTGAAAAAGACGTTCCGACGACAACTGTTCCTGCAGAAAGCGATCCTACAAATTCGCTTCCAGAAACTGAACCTGTCCCAAGTACTTAAAAGCTATTAGATAATGACGCAAGACCAAACTGGTTTTGAAGATCTAGTAAAACTAATTGCACAACTGCGCGATCCCGATGGAGGCTGTCCTTGGGATCTTGAACAGACGCATGAAAGTCTTGCTAAGTATCTACAAGAAGAAACTGCAGAAGTTATTGAAGTTCTTGAAACTTTTTCAGAAGGCAAAAACGGAGATTATGATTCTTTAAAGGATGAACTTGGCGATGTGCTTCTTCAAGTTTTACTCCACTCCCAGTTGGCAAAAGAGTCAGGAAATTTCACGATCGACGATGTACTTGAGAATCTGTCACAAAAACTTATTCGACGCCACCCGCATGTTTTTGGAGACAGCCAGGCATCTACGATTGAAGAAGTTAAAGAACAATGGGAAAGAATTAAAAGCGACGAAAAACAAGTTGAGGAATAAAAATGAAAATAACACAAATACACGCTCGGGAAATTTTGGATTCAAGAGGTCTGCCAACACTTGAAGCTGATGTTGTTTTAGAAAACGGTATTTTGGGTCGTGCAGCTGTCCCTTCGGGAGCAAGCACAGGCGCTCACGAAGCATGTGAGCTGCGTGATGGAGATAAATCTCGATACGGCGGTAAGGGTGTCTTGCAAGCTGTCAACAACGTAAATACAGAAATATCGCAATTATTAATTGGAGCAGATGTATCTAATCAAGGCGAAATCGACCGAGCAATGATCGAATTAGATGGTACGCCCAATAAGTCTCGTCTGGGGGCTAACGCAATCCTTGGTGTGAGTCTTGCTGTTGCGTATGCGAACGCGAATCTAAATTCTAAAGCATTATTCCAATCAATAAGTCAAGACGATAGAAACTTGATGCCTGTCCCTTTGATGAACATAATCAATGGTGGAGCACATGCAGTAAACAATATTGATTTTCAAGAATTCATGATCGTTCCAGTTGGAGCTAATTCTTTTAGTCAAGCATTGCAGTGGGGAAGCGAAGTTTACCAAGTCCTTAAAAGTCAACTGTCGGGCATGTCGTTATCTACCGGTCTCGGAGATGAAGGTGGATTTGCTCCTCAAATTGATTCTCCAAATGAGGTTTTAGAAATATTGACCAAAGCTATTAAATCAGCTGGTTTAGCTCCAGGTAAAGATATTGCTTTTGCGTTAGATGTTGCTTCGTCTGAGTTTTATTCTGATGGAAAATATAGGTTGGACGGTTTAGGTAAAACTTATAGCTCTGCAGATATGGTTGATTACTTGGAATCTCTTTCTAGCGAATACCCAATAATCTCAATTGAAGACGGTCTAGACGAAGACGATTGGGAAGGTTGGGAATTGTTGACTTCACGTTTAGGTAACAAGATCCAATTAGTCGGAGACGATCTATTTGTAACAAATTCTCAGCGACTTGCCACAGGAATTGAGAAAAAAATTGCAAACTCCATTTTGATAAAACTGAATCAAATAGGAACTTTAACGGAAACTATTGATGTTATGAAATTAGCCAAAGACAATAATTATTCTTGTGTAGTGAGCCACAGAAGTGGTGAAACACATGACACAACAATCGCTGATTTGGCTGTAGCGACCAGCTGTGGGCAAATCAAAACAGGCGCACCTGCAAGAACCGATAGAGTTTCGAAATACAATCAATTATTAAGAATTGAAGCACTTTTGGGTTCATCAGCGCTTTACACTGGTCGAAACGCATTCACCAAGTAGCAAGCTTTTACATATAACATAGAAGCCATGGACGTAACATACGACAACCGTAAACGCACAATGATTGCTTGTGTACTTATTGTTATCACTGTTATCGCAACACTCTTTATCTATGTTTATCCAATTCGTTCATATTATTCGCAGAAGCAAGAAGAAAAGATTGAGCGGGAACGACTAGCCGTGCTGGTAGAAGCGAATGCAAAAATGAAGGAAGAGCGAAAATCTCTTTCCACAGACGAAAAAATTGAAGAAATAGCTAGAGAACAATATCGGCTAGTAAAGCCTGGTGAAGAAGCCTATATAGTTTCTGGTCAAGAACCAACAGTCTCAACCGCTCCTTAGCCAAACTCTAAAATTTCTAGAGTTATTTTGTAACATGTTCGAGTGAATCCAATTTCTATTTTTTTAAAGCCGAGTAGTTGGATTGAGCCATCCGAAGATGAAGTTCAAACAATCCGGGAACTCATCGGCAAATCTCCACAGGGAGAATTCACAATTGTTGTCCGTGCGAAAAATGGCTCACCGGTTGTTATTGAAAATTCACCTTTCTTTTATGATGGAACTCCTATGCCAACCAGATATTGGTTGGTGGATCCTGATCTTGTGACAAAAATTTCAAGGCTTGAAAGTCATGGCGGCGTGAAACAGGTTCAAGATGAAATAGATTTTCAAACAATTCAATCTATTCATACTCGCCATGAAAATCAGAGAAATCTATTAATAGGTGATAACTATGAAGGTCCTAAGCCTACAGGTGGTGTAGGCGGAACTAGAAAAGGTGTTAAGTGTTTACATACCCATGTTGCAAACTACCTAGCAACAGGTGACGATGTTGTTGGCAAGTGGGCGTTAGATAGAATCGATGCAAATGAATAGTTCTCATACGATTGCGGTTATAGATATTGGCACTAACACGACTCGGCTATTGGTTCGTTCATTAAATGATCCTAAAGCTGACCTTGCAAGGGTTGTAAAAATTACTCGTTTAGGTGCAGACTTGGAAGAAACCGGTTCTCTTGGCAAAGCTGGTATGGAATTAACGAGAAGCGCCGTTGAAGAATATGTTTTGCATGCCCAAAAATTGGGATGTGCAATTGGCGACATCTCAATTTTTGCTACCGCTGGGAGCCGAAATTCAAAAAATGGAGCGCAATTTATACAGAGTTTGGAAGATGAGTTTGGTTGCAGCGCGAAAGTTATTTCTGGCGAACAAGAAGGAAACTTTGCTTTTACAGGTGCTGTAAGTGGGATAGATAAACTAGAAGTCCCTTGCGTTGTTTTTGATATCGGTGGGGGATCTACAGAATTCGCCGTCAGTTCAATGGACGATTTTTTAACTTGTTCAAATGTAGTTTCAATTCCAATAGGAAGTGTGAGAATTACAAAACGTCATCTGGAGAGCGATCCTCCAAAACCTGAAGAGCTTACAAACGCTATTGCAGACATTCGAGAATATCTAAATGATGTTGAGATGCAAATACCTAGTATCCGAAGTAGGAAAAAATGGATTGGTGTCGCAGCAACGGTCACAACTGCGGCTGCGGTTGAGCTTGGGATGGCTCAATTTGATGCGACCAGAATTCACGAAATGATTTTGACTCGTGAAATGGTGGAAGAGATATTTAGGACACTAGCTACAGAATCTCTTGAAGATCGTAAACACAATCCGGGCTTGGAGGAACAACGCGCTGATGTTATTGTTGGCGGTTTTGCAATTATCGTTTCAATCATGAGACAGTTTGAGTTAAGCGAAATTCAAGTGAGTTGTACCGATCTTCTTGACGGCCTTTGGCTCGCCGCCGCTCAGGCTTCCTAGCTCTAATCGCGTTGGGCTGATTTTATCCCGAAATCAGCCAGTTTTTACAACTACGCTGGGATCAAACACCACGTCCATGTAAAAGTAAGCAGATTCCGGGATAAAATCAGCCCAACGCGGGAATGCTGTTGGGAGATACTATTTGAGCATGTGCTCGCGGTAAAACTTCATTTCATCAATCGAACCAAGTATGTCTCCGAGCGCGCGATGCTCACCTAACTTTTCAGGTCGAGAAGAAAAGACTTCTGGGTACCATCGTCTGCAAAGTTCTTTGAACGATGAAACATCGATGCTTCTGTAATGCAAAAAGAAATCTAAGTTCGGCATATATTTATCTAAGAAACGACGGTCAACACCAATTGAATTTCCACATAGGGGCGCAGAGCCTCCTTTGATACCTAAATTTTTCAAATAGTCCAGGCACATCTTTTCTGCTTGCGACACTGAAACATTGCTTTTCAAAATTTCTTTGGTTAAACCAGATTTGTCGTGCATTTTTTTGACGACATCTTTCATGGAGTCGAGCTTTTCCGCACTTTCTTGGATGACAATATCTATGCCTTCATCGATGATGTTAAGGTCTGAGTCTGTTACTACCAAAGCGATCTCCACGAGGGTATCAGTAGCAATTTCAAGGCCTGTCATCTCGCAATCCGCCCAAACTAGATACTGAGAAGGTTTGGGAGCTTTGGAAACAAATGGCTTTTGGGCCTCTGAGCTGGAGTTATTGTTGTCGTTGGAGTTCACATAGAAACCTTAGTTGAAAAGTTACTCATTTCCCTAAAAGCGAAAAACAGCAATAAGGGATAAAAGGCTATAATATTCTCGTGTGAAAATGTGCAGAAAAATGCATACACGAAACCAGGAATTGCATACCTAAAAGAGTATGATTTTCCATTACTAATTGATGTTTGAAAAACAGACATCACAAACAGGAGATTAAATACAGTGAACCAACACCTGCGGGGGCAGGGTGTTGCGACGACGAGAAGCTCAAAACTTTTCGGCTCCTCACTGGAGCTCGCAGCTACCTTTAAGCACCACTCTCAACTCATGTGTTTGCGTTCAATGTTTATTGATCACTTGAATTTGAATGTTGCAGGGGGATGGTAATGGTCGAGCAAACTTGGAAATCTGGTACTTCACCGATAATTCATCTAGGACCTAGCAGATTTTTTAGGGGACACTTCTTACCGCTTTTACAAGCGCAGTGTCCAGGTTTAGAAGTAACAGCAATAAGTTTGCGGACACCCGACGCTCGTAACGATTTAGAAAAGCAGGGATATAAATACAATCTTTTTGCAAGAAGTACTGCACTTGGAAAAGACATCGAACAATCGTCAATCAAAAATTTAAAAGAAATCGTTGTTGCTGACGAAGATCGTCGCAGAACAATTGAACTATTAGCAGCAGACTCCACTCAAATTGTTACACTCACTGTAACTTCAAAAGGATATGGAGCAGTAAGCCATGCTAAAGCAGATTTGCATACCGGTGAGCTTTTATCAGAACAAGAATTAAGAGAAGCAAGTTCATCTGCATCAGTAATTGCAGCTGCTTTATACCAACGGTATAGAGACAAAAAAGAACCATTCGTCATTATGTCTCTCGACAATCTTCCAGAAAACTCTTCAACACTTCGCGCTGCAGTGTTGCACTATGCAGATAGAGATCCAGCTTTTGGAACTTGGGTTGCAGCAAATCTTGTTCACATCGACACGATGGTAGATAGAATTGTTCCTTTTGGTGATCACTTTGATCCTGCAAATTTCTGGAAAACAGATAACGTGCCTCCGGGTCCTTGTCCTATATATACAGAACCTTTGCCTTTAGCAGCTCTAGTGATGGGCCCCGAAGCAAGTCGTTATCCAATCCTTAGAGCATTGGCCGAACATCCAAATGTATTAATCAGCAACAATGTAGCCAAATATGGTGAAATGAAAATCCGAATGCTAAATGGAGCTCACTTCGCGCTCGGCATGGTTGGTCGATTGGCCGGATACGACAACTCTCGCGAAGCAATGCAGAACCCAGCAATTCGCGACTTCATGATTGAATACATTGCGTTGATGGAAAAGAGCCTTCGAGATCCATTTACGAAAGTTAATACTTCCGAATATGGGGCTGAAGTATTGGCGAGAATTTCTAATATCTATCTTGAAGACCCGCTTATAAGAATTGCTCGAGACTCATATTCAAAGTTGCAACCACGGTTAATTGGACCTCTTGTTGATCTCCACAAAGATGGAGCCGATCACGAGCATCTTGATTTGGTGGTAGCTGCATGGACACAATATCTAAAACGTGCGTCTATGGATCCAGAATTTGAAATAGATGACAAAGTTTCCACCGATCAACTTGGATTACTCGACCATAATGAGGGCTATTACGATCGTCCTGAAATTTTGAGACAAATTGAAGGTTTTGAAGGTTTCAGTTCAATTCCTTCAATGGAATGGTTTGCAGGTCGGGTTGGTACAGGTCGACAACACCTTCATGAGTTGCTCGACACTATCGAACGGGCTCGATTAGACCCTGAAAGTTACCGAGGGTTGCCCAAAATTGGTGGGACAGAACCATCACTATTTGGTCCTCAATTAGAAACGCCATTCGAACGACCATTTCGTCCCGAAGATCCAAATCCGGGATCGAATAGTTGAACTTAGACAAATAACTATTTTCCTAGTAGTTTTTCTAGGCCAGATAGTGTTTGTTAAAGGAATTTTATGAAAGTACAAGAAGCAAAAAATACCGACGTGCTCGCTTCGTATCCTAACTATGATCGAGACAAGCTCAAATGTGGGATCGCGCACATGAGCGTTGGAGGATTCCATCGATCTCATCAAGCTGTTTATTTAGATCGCTACCTTCAAAATCACGCGGAAGATTGGATGATTTATGGAGTTGGAAATTTAGACGCAGATATTACTCTCGTTAATGCTTTGAATGCGCAAGATAATCTATACACTCTCACCGAGCGTTCCAAAACTAAAGATGAAATAAGAGTTGTTGGATCAATTAAGGAATTTGTTCATGCTCCGACAAATAAGGCTTCTGTAATTAGTGCGCTTTCTTCAGATGACATCAAAATTATTTCTTTAACTATTACGGAAAAGGGGTATTGTTATGACTCGTCTAAAAACCTAGACCTCAACCACCCTATGATTAAGGCAGATTTGGAGAATCCTGATGAACCAATTTCTGCGATTGGGTTTGTTTATGCTGCTGCGAAGAAAAGAATGGAAAATGGCGGCCAACCGTTTACGTTAATGTCGTGTGATAACTTGCCTGGAAATGGCCATATAGCTTCGAGAATTATTATTCAGTTTGCCCAAGAAAAGGATCCAAAAGTCGCGCAGTGGATTCGTGACAATGTTTCGTTTCCAAATGGAATGGTTGATCGAATTACTCCTGCTCCGTCTGAGCAGACAACCAAGTTTGTTTCCGAAACTTTCAATATCGATGATCCAGGTGCTTTGGTTAGTGAAGACTTTCTGCAGTGGATTATCGAAGATGACTTTATAAACGGCCGACCCGCTTTAGAAGAAGTTGGTGTGCAATTTGTTAAAGATGTTGAACCTTACGAAAAGCTGAAAGTTCGAATGTTGAATGGATCGCACTCAGCACTTTCATATCTTTCTTATCTCATGGGCTATCGCGAAGTCGATGTTGCTATGAATGATCCACTCGTAAATGATTTTGTTCGAATGTACATGAATGAAGACATAACTCCATGTATCCCAGAAGTTCCTGGTGTGGACGTTGAAGAATATAAAAACATCCTGATTGAACGATTTTCAAACCCTGCAATTAGTGACCAGATCCAAAGACTGGCAATGGACGGATCAGAAAAGATACCTAACGCTTTAGTCCCACCAATTGAATATCACTTGGAGCATGGAACTTCTAGCCGCTATCTGGCATTTGCAGTTGCAGCTTGGTATCGCTACTTAAGAGGTACTGACGAAGATGGCGCGAAAATCGAAATTACCGATCCAATGAGTGCAGAGCTCGTGGCAAGAGCATCGGCACACCCAATGGATCCAGCACAGTTGATTGGAATCAAGGAAATCTTCGGAGTAAATGTATCGCAAAGTGCAGCTTTTATAGAAGAAGTTTCAAAATCTCTTGAATCCATTGAGACTATGGGTACAAAAGATGCATTAACTAAACTGTTGCAGAAATAGGACATATAACTTAAAATATCAGTTCGGTACCAATCCGAAAAAGTAAGGAAGCTATGACAACCAATTTCGATTTTAAAGATGTGACGGTATTTTGGGACAACGACGCCACTCTCGTCGATAGCGAAATTATTGCGATGAAAGTCGCTGTTGACAGCGTTTTCGATTACTTTGACAAACTCGGGCTTACAAGTAACGTACCCGTTTCTGATCGCAAAAAATATGAAGTGCAATGGGCTGGAAAACAAATTAGCCAAATGTTTGAGCAAGTTGCACAATGGACAGATCATATGTTTCCTGAAGGTGTTCTCGAAGAACTCTGTGCAGATGATGCAAGGCGAGTAATTATTGCACTTCAAGAAGTCAGAGCGATAGAAGGAATTAGAGAAGCGCTTTCTGAATTGCGTGACGCCGGTGCAGATCAAACTGTTGTAACAAGTAGCTCACTTTTAAGAGTTGTACCAGGCATAGAAAATAATGGTTTGGCAGAATTCTTCATTCCAAGATCAGCTGATGGTTCTCAGGTTGGCGAACCCCGTATTTGGAGTGCAACTGAAACTTTAAAAGGTGATCCACGCTACGGAAAGGCAATTCCTAAAAGCTCCACATCTCCGCAAATATATGAATTTGCTTTGCTTGAGACTCAAGCTACTGCCGGAAGGTTCATTGCTATCGAAGATAGCGCTTCGGGTGTTGGAGCAGCCGCAGCAGCTGGAATTCCAGTGGTTGGTTTAACAGCAGCGTCACATATTGCTCCTGAAACCAGGGAAGAACATGCTCAAAAATTGATTGATAAAGTCGCCGAAGTATTAAGAAGACCTACCACTGAAAAAGACATTATTGTCGTTGACGATCCAAGGTATATTCCAGATACGATCGGAATAATGTTAGATCTACCTGTCGTAGCTCGAACTGCGCCAGGGGCAGGTGCACAAGTAAGTCCAGGCTCACAAGATTTAAACGATCGTTAAACGCGCGTAAATTGCTCCAGATAGCTGATTAATAGTAGATTTTCTTCCACGTTTGATGGGATTTCCGTTAAGTAAGCCACGGTAAATGGGGGAGAAAAATCTATGTTGTATTCAATCGGTGTTGATGTCGGTGGAACTAAAATTGCAGTTGGAGTGGTTGGTGATGACGGCTCAGTTCTTGAGCATGACTCAGTAATCAACGCAGATTTTTCAGACGGTTATGAATTGATGAACGCAGTCATCGAAATGGGAGAAAAGCTAGCAGCTCCGGTTCGAGACAAAGTTGTTGTTGTTGGTTGCGCAACTGCAGGACCTATGGAACCGCGCGGTGAGTTCGTATCCCCACTCAACATCCGAGGAGACAAGGGTCAAATTCTCTGGCATGACTTTCCGCTTAGAGGGCAATTAGAAGAAGGTTTTTCTCTTCCAGCTTTTGTAGATAATGACTGTAAAGGTCTAGCGCTTGGAGAAGCTTGGGTCGGTGGCGCCAAGGGCAAGAATAACTTCATTGCAATGGTGGTCTCAACAGGAGTTGGTGGCGGAATAGTTCTAGATGGTCGTCTATTGAATGGTCGTCGCGACAATGCTGGACACATCGGTCATGCGAATGTTGTTCCAAACGGACGGGAATGTGCATGTGGTGCTCATGGATGTTTGGAAGCTGAAATTTCTGGACCTTCTATTTTGGCTAAAACAGGAATACCGCCAGAGCAAGCAACTCTTGAAACTATTCAAGATGCTGGTGTCCTAATGGGACGCGCAATTGCATCAGCAGCTAACACACTTGATTTGAACCTCGCTCTTGTTGGTGGATCAGTAGCACTTGGTTGGGGTCAACCATTTTTTGATGCAGCCCAAGCAGAAGTTGATAAGCAAGCAAAACTTTCGTTTTCAAAAGGTACAATTGTGCGTCCAGTAGAGCTCGGAAATATGGGTGGACTGATAGGTGGCGCGCGTGTAGGTTTTATTGGTCTTGAGGCAACCCGACCAAATGCGCCTAGCCAACTTTAAGGTTGTCTTTTGGGTAACAGAAAAGTTAGCTTCCAAAGACTTCATGTTGGAACTCCCGAAGGCACATTTTCTGATACTGGTGGTTTAAAAGTAACACTTTCCTGCAGTGATGAAGGTGTAAACATTCTTAGGCTCAAATCCGACAGAGTTGAACTAGAAATTTTGCCTTTCCAAGGTCAGCAGATTTGGTCAGCAAGAATTGACGATCGCGATCTGACAATGAAATCGCTTGTGACAGTGCCTGTACCAACTTCAGAATATCTTCGAAATTATGGAGCTTTTCTTGTTCATTGTGGCGCAACTGCCATGGGCGGTCCATCTGGTCACGACACTCATCCTCTTCATGGAGAACTGCCAAATGCCCCTTATAACAAAGCATGGTTAGAAGTCGGAACAAATGATGATGGAATAGCTTTCGTTGAAGTGCATGGTCGATATTCTCATCAAGTTGCCATGACATGTTCTTATGATGCACATCCAGTAATCAGAGTTACGCAAGGTAGCAACATCGTTGATGTTTCAATGTCGATTACAAACAAAGCTGGCCGTGAAATGGATTTGATGTACATGGCCCATGTTAATTTTTTACCCGTCGAAGATTCAGAAATTTTTGCTACCCACTTTTGGGATTCTAAATCAGTTCGTGTAATTACAGATCTACCTGCACACGTGCGAGAAAGAGCAACATCAGAATTTCTTGAATACCTAGAGGCTGCAGGCGCAGATCCTGCGATGAGTTCAAAGATTCCAAATGGTATGCAATTTGATCCAGAGCTAGTTGCAGAAATCGATTACCTTGGCGATCAAAGCAACTGGGGCCACACGCTAATTGTTCACCCCGGTGGTGCTTCAGATTACATGAGCCAAAACGTCACTTCATTACCTACGGGGATTAGATACTTGCAACGCACGCCAGATCATGATTGTGTTGGTACAGGCCCATCTACCTCTGGGGTAACCGGCAAAATTTCTGAACTTCAAAAGGGGACTGTCAAAGTCCTTGCTCCAGGAGAAACTTTTCAAGCTGATCTACAGTTTGGCGCGCTTGACTCAGTCCAAACTAGTCAAATGCAAACTCGAATTGCTGATGTTATTGGCGCTGGTAGGTAATGACTGCGTACACTAAATGTCGTGGTGCTTTCTAATATTATTGAACCTGTGCATTTAATAGGTAAACGGATAATTCTTCGTCCTTTAGTTGAGGAAGACTATGAATCGTATCGCGAGGTGCGAAATAGGTGCCAAGACTGGCTAAATAAGTGGGAGCCAACAGTAGATGGTATTCCAATGGACACCACAAGCACTGCTGAACATTTTAAACAACGAGTTAACGCTTTTGAGCGCGGTAGTCATTTTGATACTTCCTATGGTTTTGGTATTTTCCTTCACGATGGTACTTTCATTGGTGAAGTCACAATTGGCACAATAGTTCGCGGACCTTTCCAATCTTGTCTGCTTGGCTACTGGGTGGATGAAAAATTTGCTGGTAGAGGTTTCGCTCCAGAAGCCGTTGCGTTAGTGGTCGATTATGGTCTCACAGGACTCGGTTTCAGAAGAATTGAAGTTGCTATTGTCCCTCGAAATAAATCGAGTATTCGTGTAGTTGAAAAGTTGGGCTTTGAATTTGAAGGAATATCTAAGGAATATATTGAAGTAGCTGGCGTTCGTGAAGATCACGCTAGATATTGCATGAGTTTCAATTCGTGGAGAAGCCATAGTTCACCTTCATAAATGCGTACAAAAAATGTTGAAATAATTCCCAGCCGTATGCTTAATTCATGATATAAATTCAATAGACTTAGGATCTAAATTTTTACAACCTTCATTGGAGTGCGCCATCACTACTTATCCCGCCATCGACGATTGTTCCATCCTGAGCGACAACAGAACCATCGCAATCGTTGACCCCAATGCTTCTATTTCGTGGATGTGTTTACCTCGAGTAGATAGTGCCGCGATTTTTGCACACTTAGTTGATACAGAAAATTCACCGACGAAAGCGGGGATCTTTTCGATTGAAGATTCAGAAGGAAATATTCCTCGCCAGAGATATTTGGGAGACACTTTGGTTTTGCAGAGTGAATATCCCACATTTCACATCACCGATTATTTGGACGCTTCAAGAGGAAGAACTCGACATCAAGCAGGGCGAAGTGATTTGATTCGGGTTATAGAAGGTTCTGGTGTTGTTAAAATTACCTTCGCACCTAGAGTCAACTTTGGAAGAACAGTTACTCAACTCATTGCAAAAGAGCGTGGACTTATTGTCAAGGGTGGAAATGATTTAGTTTGTCTTCGTTCTCCTGCAATCGATTGGGAGATTGTCGAAGATGGAATTCATCATACCGCGTTTGCATCGATTGATCTCGACGAAATGGGCGGCAGTGTCAAGTTAGAAATGCGTTGCGGTACGGCCAATGTCACATCAGACGCACTTAATGAACCTGAAAGAAGAATTGCGACACAAAATCACTGGCAAAAATGGGTAGATAAATTAAAAATTCCAAAGTTTGCAACGGTTGATGTTAGAAGATCGGCACTAACTTTAAAAGCTTTGCAATATCGACCAACTGGAGCAGTTATAGCTGCGGGAACTATGTCGTTACCTGAAGATATGGGTGGGTCAAGAAACTGGGACTATCGCTATTGTTGGTTGAGAGATGCATCCTTTACCGTTTCCTCCTTAATTAGGCTTGGGAGTCATTCAGAAGCAATGGCTTTCCTTGACTGGGTGTTGGGAGTTGTTGAAAGCAGAGGTGGCGCAGAAAGGCTCAACCCGCTGGCAAATGTTACGGGTGGCCACTTGGCGCCTGAAGGTGTGCTCGATGAACTTAGTGGATTTAGGGGATCGAGCCCGGTGCGAATTAACAATGCCGCAGACGCCCAAGTCCAACTAGATATTTTTGGACCCATCGTTGATGTAATTGCACAGTTGGCAAAACGAGGAGAACCTCTAGCAACAAAACATTGGATTCTCGTAAATGAATTGGTCAAAGCAGTTGAGATGCGCTGGAAAGAATCCGATGATGGGATTTGGGAAGTAAGAAGCGCACCTCGGCAGTACACAAACTCAAAGTTGATGTGCTGGGTCGCAGTTGACCGCGCAATTTTCTTGGCAGATTATTTTACTGGTGAAGTCCCAGATGAATGGGTAGATCTTCGTAAGGAAATTGCAGATGCAATAATGGAAAATTGTTACAAGCCTGAGATAAATGCTTTCACTTCTGCCTATGACGGCACGGATATTGATGCATCTGTAATGTCTATTGGTCTTTGGGGTTTCATAGATGTAAATGATCCAAAGTTTCAAGGGACTATAAAAGCTGTAGAAGAAAAACTATTAGTAAATAACACTGTTTATCGTTACAAAGATGTTGATGATGGTCTCGAAGGTGAAGAAGGCGGTTGGCACATTTTAACTTTGTGGTTAGTTGAATGTTACTTACGTTCGGGACGAGCAACCGATGCCGCGAAACTATTTTCTGCTGTACGAAAAAATATCGGAGCTACAGGTTTATTGAGCGAACAGGTTGATCCGCAAACTGGAGAGGCTTTAGGAAATCATCCACAAGCGTTTTCACACTTGGCTTTAATCAATGCAGCCATTGCTATTGCAGAAACGCGCGAAGACTAAGCAATAATAGAGCCTGACCCTCTTAATAGGCCTGAGCGAAGATAGCTATCTCGGTTGCAGGTTCTCCAGTGATAATACACTTTGCATCTTTATCTAGCTTTGTGTTGACGTTATCGAAGTTTCCAGCATTGAAGCTTTCTTCAAATGAATCATCTTCCATGGGCAGACACCTAATGGTTGCTTTGGTGTCTTTTTTGACCTGAGCTTCTGAATCAGCTTTTCCATCCCACGGAGCAATGGCGAAGCCTGAAGTGCTCGACAAGAAATCTTTCATGTCGTCATAATTCGAAGGTGTGAAGAGATTTTCTTGTTGGAATGATTTCGACTCTGCAAATAGTTGGTCGTCGAAATCAGCTAAGGCTTTTGTTACATAATCTGTCAGCCCATCGAAGTTTACTGATTGTTTATCTCCACCTAAACGTGAAGAGATCATTACAGCTTTTGATTCTAAATCTCTAGGACCGATTTCTATGCGAAGTGGAACACCTTTGAGTTCCCATTCCGCATATTTGTATCCAGGTCGGTACTCGTCGCGATCATCAATCTTTACTCGAACATTCTTTGAATTCAAATCTTCGGCAATTGCATTTGCCTTTTCGAGCACAGCACTTGCTTGCTCGTCAGTTTTATATATCGGAACGATGACAACTTGTTTAGGAGCAACTCCAGTTGGAAGTCTCAAACCTTGGTCATCACCGTGCGCCATTATCAGGCCACCAATTATTCTGGTTGAAATTCCCCAGCTGGTTGCGTAAGCAAAATCGAGTCCACCCTCACGTGTTTGGAACTGCACGCCATATGTTTTGGCGAATAACTGACCAAGATAGTGTGAGGTACAAGATTGCAAAGCTTTCTTATCTTTCATCATTGTCTCAAAAGTTATGGTTTGTTCTGCTCCAGGGAATCTTTCTGTTTCACTCTTACGGCCAACGAATCCAGGAATCTTTAAAACGTTTTGTATTACATCCATATAGACATCTCTCATTATTAGAAGTGACTCTTTTATTGCGTCTTGGGATGTTTCATGAGCCGTGTGGCCTTCTTGCCAAAGAAACTCAGAAGTTCTCAAGAAAAGGCGAGAGCGCATTTCTGCACGAAAAACATTTGCCCATTGGTTATACATGAGAGGTAGATCTCGATAACTTTGAACCCACCGAGAATAAGTATCCCAAATTACGGTTTCCGAAGTAGGGCGCAAAATCAATGCATCTTCCATTTTTTTGCCGCCAGAATGAGTTGCGACGATAACTTCAGGAGCGAAACCCTCAACTGTTTCAGCTTCGCGTTCCAAAAGACTTTCCGGGATAAGTGTAGGGAAGTAGAGATTTTCATGTCCTGTGGCCTTGATTCTGTCGTCTACAGCACGTTGAATGTGCTCCCAAATTGCGTAACCCCAAGGCTTGATGACCATCGATCCGCGGGCTAATCCGTTCTCTGCCATGCCGGCGTCTCTAATAACTGCCTGGTACCAGGCTGGGAAATCTTCTGATTGTTTAGGTAAAGCCATAAAAATTTATTCTAGTGTTTGAAGTTCAGAGACCTCGACGTAATAACATATAAACCTAACCGTTGCCCGAGTGGCGGAATAGGCAGACGCGAGCGGCTTAAAACCGCTTGACCGAAAGGTCGTGCGGGTTCAAGTCCCGCCTTGGGCACCAGTTATTTCAGTCTTTGTTTTTGGACTTGAACCCTTTCGGGGCTGTGTTGATTTAGGTCCCGCCTTGGGCACAACATTTATCCGTATATACCAAAAACGATGACTTGAAAAGCGACGATTGTAATTCCAGATATGCCAATTCGAGTGAAAGTTTTTCGTTTCCAAGAAAAAATTGTTGCCACAAATAGAGTCAAGCAAAGCAAGATCGCAACAGCATAAGCTGATTCGTCATCTTTAGATGGAGGGGTGCCGAATAATCCGGATCCATTTGAAGCACCAGATATCGCGCCAAAATATGCTGTTAGCGCTATCATCCAAAGTACGGCTAGAACTTGTAGGACTCCTACGAAAAATCTTATTTTCTTATTGTTATTTAATGTTTCTAAGTCCATGTTTTTTCTTCGAAAAATTGCTGATTAATAGAAGTAGTAGACCTAGTTCAAACAAAATTATTGGAGTTTGCCAATCGAAGCTTCGACCAGTTGCAGGCAATGTGCCTGTAGCTGTGGTGTTTCCAGTTGATGGGTTCGTTACACTCTGGCTTGCAACAAAAATTTCTGCCAAACCGACCGGATCTACGATTATTCCATTAGCCGTTCCGTCGTCATCTCCTGATTCACCATCTGTAATCGAATAGTTGAGATGGATTGAGTGTTCTCCACCAATGGTTTCTGAAACTACAGTCGATCCCTCCACTTGGTTAAAAGTTTGAGTTCCGGGATGATATTTGCGAACTGAAAAATCAGTTACATCAACTTCTGGTGTGAAAATATATTTATCGATTGTGACAGTGTCTCCTCGAGAACAATTAAGCACAAAGTCTGTTAAACCAAACGGATAGGTGAAATTGGCATCGGTTGTATCTAGTGTTGATTCTGCAAGAGATGTTACTAACGCATTCGAACTACAACCACTAGTTACAAATGAAATATATTCGCCAGTTTCAATCGAAATGAATGATGAGACAGTAGGTTGCTCGAAGTCAGGTATTCCATCGTCATTTGCGTCACCACTGTTGGGGGCAGCTTGTTCAATAGCGTCGGAAATTGTATCTGAATCAAAATCTGTTTCAGATCCAATCAATACATTTTTTGCAAACTCGCTAGTTGAACCAAATCCGCTTGGTGCTGCACCGCCAACCATTGTCGCGGTAGCTGAAAGAGACTTTCCAGTTACATCTATGGAACTTGGAGTTGTAAATACTGCATCTTGATTGTCTCCGGCTTCAACAGTAACAGATCCTATAAATGTTTCCCCAGGGCCGTGTCCGAAAATCGTTCCTGTGTCGTTCGCAAAAAATTCAATTCTGTAATCTCCAGAAACAGAGCCAGCCGCATCTAGATCAAAGTTAATTGCTATTTCGCCGCTGTTATCTTGAACAGCACTATTTATGACAGGATAATTTAAGTACTCGTTCGAACCGGTGTCAGAGTCTCCTGCATCATTCAAAGTTACACCTTGGTTATCAAATGAAACTGGTACCCCAAAATCATCACCTTGGTAAAAGAACAGGTCGATTCCTTGGTTCGAATCCCCAAAGTTTGGATAATCAATAATGCCGATATCTCGAATGGTATTTCCAAGGAAAGCATTGTTGGTAGCAATCGCATCTCCACCGAAAGCAACACTGTTTGCGGAGAGTCCAGCTATTCCAACACCTGAAATTCCGGCGATCAAGTTGCCTTCGCCGGGGTTTGTTCCACCTACAAGTACATTGGTTGAAGCAATTCCTGCAATGATTCCTGTTCCGTTGTTGATATTTGAGTTCGCATTACCTGTGTGATCTGTGCCCACTAGGTTTCCCTGAATTGTTATGTTTGATGCAAAAACTGTATTAATTTGTTCTTCTTGACCGCCACCTAAAAGGTTGGCAGCTCCAGTTTGTGGTCCGCCAATTTGTGAATTCTGATTCCCAAGAAAAAATATACCTTTTGTGGTTCCATAATCAGTGACACCATCGCGTCCTAAACCAATATAGTTTCCGTATATCTCATGGCCACCAGTAAATTGAGTTGCTAGTGAGTATGTGTCGGATCCACTTCCTGCGACAATTACATTTCTGTCTTCTGGATTTAGCCCACCTACATTGAGGTTGTTACCAGCATCAGCTGAAAGCAGACCTACTTGAGTTTGTAAAGTGCCTAGTGAAAGGCCACTCGGGTCGACGCCTATGAAGTTACCTCTAACTGTGACATCAGTTTCAGTGACAGCTAAGCAGGCAACAGAGCATGAATAAATTGAAATTCCGGTTATTGAAGAATTGGCAGCATCAATTATTAAAGCTGCATTTGTTGCAGATGTGCCATCTATACCTATTGTTATTGTGGCGTCCAATGGAGCAGGAGAGACAGTTGTGTTATCTGAGGATCCTAATTGGCTGTAACCGTTAATGATTAGTGGGTTTGAGATTGCAGGAAGCGAATCAGTCAGTGTGATCGTATGAATGCCGGTTCCTGGGATCTCGAATACTGCTGTATCTTCATCAACTGTCGAGTTAGCCTCTTCAATCGCGGCTCTTAGTGTGCATTCACCAGCATTTACTGTTTCGCAAGTACCATCTCCAGGGTTCACGTCTACTTCGTCAGTTGTTACGTTGACCGCGAAGGTTGCAGGAGCTGCACCGGCTGAGGGCGTAAAAGTCACAGCACCTAAAAGGAGAATCCAAATTGAAAACAGCACAAGAACCGAAGACTTTTTAAACATTTTCATCAATATCCTTTTACGATATATAGGTAACGGTTTATTTTCGTCAGATATCAGGAAAAATGAACCTTTTATCGGTAAATTTTTTGAAATTTCTATGCAGGAATCGAGAAATTAGTGACAACATGTCTTGCTTAATATTGTGATAATTTGCAAAAATCGATTAAATATCCGATTATTCATCAAATTGTATAATGCCTGGTTGTAACGGGTTTATGTCGATGTATTGAGGGATATTTCAAGCCATAACAGGACAAAACGCCACTGCTTAAAGCTTGATTACTCAAGCAAGCATGAGCTAACTTCTTCATTGTCCTATTTGTACACAACCCGTGTGCGGTGAGCTTTTGGTTGAGGGGAACCGAGCCCGCTTACGGAGACAGATAGACCCGCTGCCAACTACTACTGCAGCGTAAACAATCACACTTCCTCGCATTCGGGCATGCCTATGTTTGCCTGCGCGCGTTGGAACAACGAAAGGGAAACCCATAATGTACGTGAATTCACTCGGTGTACTAGAGCAAGACCCAAGACATGACCATTCCTTAGCGCCCTGGCCTCAACCAGGGGGACACCCAGTGCTTCCCCAGCGCAGAGTGTCCCGCCTCTCAAAGATCAACTCGACTCTAGCTGTGATGGTAATGCTTGCAGTTGTAGTTTCTTCAGGATTGGCCGTAGCAGTAAGGACAAACGCACAGGCAGCAATGCCAGCTTCAGTTTCAGGATTCGGTAAAGCCCAACCACTTGGAAACCCTGAGGTTCAACCAAATGACGAAGTAACAGCCATTGCATCATCTCCTAAAGATGAAGGATATTGGACCGTGACACGCGAAGGTAAAGTCACCCCTTTTGGAAATGTTCCAGAACTCGGTGGACTTGAAGATGGAGTCATCGCAGATATCGTCGATATCCAAGCTACGCAAAATGGTGAAGGATACTGGTTGCTAGCAAGCAACGGAAATATTTATACATTTGGAAACGCTAAATTTCATGGAACTCCAGAACTCAATGGTGAGTTTGGAAAAAGTTTCGTAAAGATTCTTCCTACTGATGACGGTAAAGGTTACTTACTTGTCGAAGGTAACGGAACTGTAAGCGCTTTTGGAGATGCAAAAGATCAAGGCTCTGCAACATCAACTTTGATTGGTGACTCTGTTGCTGATGCTCGCATCACTCCATCGGGAGACGGTTATGTCATGCTCTCTGTTAAAGGTGCAGTTTTCGCTTTCGGAGATGCTACTTTTTACGGTGCTGTAAATGCCGGACAACTAACCGACAATGCAACAGCGATTGCATTTTCTGAGGATGCGCAAGGTTACTGGATCTTGACTCAAAATGGTCAAGTGCTTCCATATGGTCAAGCTCAAAGTTTCGGAAACTCAGCTGAACCAAAACGCTCTGGTGCTCCTTCCATCGACTTAGCAATACACCAAAGTGGCGAAGGCTACTGGGTCGCTACTGGTAAGAATGAGACGGTAAAACCTGCTCCAAAAGCTGGACAAATCGTAGCTAAAACTGGAAATCAAGTTGCTGTAACCGGCACTAATGCTGACGCTAATGCGGCTAACGCTGACATTTGGGCAGCCCTTCGTAACTGTGAAGCTGGAGGTGTTTACACACGAAACAGCGGTAACGGATACTACGGCGCATACCAATTCTCAGCTGCAACGTGGCGTTCAATGGGAACGGGTTATGAGTACGCACACTTGGCTCCGCCAGAAGTACAAGATGATGCTGCACGTCGACTTCAAGCACGAAGTGGATGGGGACAATGGCCAGCTTGTTCTAGAAAAATTGGTGTACGTTAAAAATTAAAGTGCCATAAATCATTTGGCACGAAAGAACGCGTCGTGTGGTGATCTGCTTTCTGAGGGTGTGATCTCTACACGGCGCTAAAACTAAAAGGTCTGCTTTCGGGTAGGCCTTTTTTATTTGATCAAATAGCTTTGCTTTTCGACATTGCTAAATTTTGAAAGCTGTGGAGATGTCCATCTCAATGATTTAGCGATTTGATTCGTTGCTTCGATCCAAGAATTAATTTCAAAACCTTGCACTATAACTGGAGCGCTTGTATCTTGACGCAAATATACAAGGCTTGGTGCTTGAGTAATTCCATACGCATCACAAATTTTGTATTCAGGATCGATGAAGCATTGGGTCTTAACCGTTGTCATGTCCATTAATCGCTTGGCCATCTCTTCGTTTCCAGGAACTAAGTAAGCGCAACGTGCATCACTGTCTCCGAAAGTTTTGAAAATCTGCTCTGCTACAGGAATGATCTCTTTTGCTTCAGCTTTTGAAGGCAGAACAACCCAGCATTGACGAAAAACGGTTGTCCAGTCATCTAAAGTGCGAACAGTGCCATCAATAGTAGAAAGAGACAAAGTAGGATTTGGGGCAGTAGTCATGGTCAATTAGATTAGCGCGAAATTGAAGTAAATTTCTTATAAAAAGGTCATCGAAAGCGGTAGAAAATGAAAACTTATGATGTTGCCGTCATCGGCGGAGGAATACATGGTCTTTTTTCTGCCTATGCGATTGCTCTGCGAGGCAAAAAAGTTGTTGTCTGTGAACAATTCGAATATGGGCACTTGAGAGGCTCCTCTCACGGTGCTGCAAAAATCCATCACCTCTCGTACTCTGATCCAGATTATGTCAAGTTATCTATGAATGCTTTATCGCTATGGCAGAAAATTGAAGATGAAGCACAAGTCGATTTAATAGAGCCAAACGGTTGTGTAGATCACGGAAGTGCTTCTGCCGTATCTGCGCTTGTCAATGCAATGGACACACATGGAGTGGCAAGCGAAGTGCTGGACCGAAGCGAAGCAAAGTATCGATGGCCAAATCTAGAATTTGATGAATCCGTAGTTTTCCATCCTGGGGGTGGAAGAATCTATTCGAGGGCCACACTAACGGCGATGCATACTTTGTGTTCAAACCTCGGTGTCGATCTTCTCGAATTCTTCGAAGTCAAAAATATGTTTGATGATCGAGATGGAACCAAAGTTTTAGAAAGTGACGGCGAATCAGTTAGAGCATCACTAGTTGTCTGTGCGGCAGGAGCTTGGACAAGTGAACTTTTAGATGGCGTACTAGATATTCCGAAACCTAAAGTATCGCAAGAGCAGTACCTATGCTTTGCCAGCAAAGACCCAGGAGCTATTTGGCCGAATGTCTACCATCATGGGGAAACAACGTTCTATTCACAAGAAGCCCCAGGAGTTGGAGTTCAAGTTGGAGGAATTCGACAAGGTACCTACATCGAAAAAATTGAAGACCGAGACTTTATCGTCGATCCGCTCTCTGCAATAAATGTATGTGATTATGTTGAGAGGTTCATGCCCGGACTAGATCCAAATCCAACAAGTAGCGAAACATGTGTAGCAACTTTTACCAAAAACAATGACTTTATTATTGATCGTGTTGGAAACCTGATAGTAGTTCTTGCCTGTCAGCAACAAGGTTTTACTTTCGCGCCCATTATTGGCAAGTACGCAGCTGATCTTGCAACCGAATCACAATTTTCGCAACTTCGTTTCCGTTTACCTTAGACATAAAAAAAGAGGGACACTCGGGAGAAAGTGTTCCCTCTTTGATGCACGTCCTCGGCGTTGGGGTGGGAGAAAGGCGCCGAAACCGTTTGTGCCTATATAATCGTTTTTTCGACGTGTATTATCTATAGGTCATTTGAATTAAATACTTAATTAACAGCGTTAAATAAACGAGTTGATTCGTTTTATTCGCCTACAGATTCAGTTTCGTTTTCTGAAGGGATGACTTCCTCGTCATTGGCTGGAATAGTTTCGCTAGTTGTTGTGCTCGAAGATGACGAATTTGTTGAAGATGTGGAATTTGATTTAACCGTTCCAGACGGTACGACTTTTGGTGAACTGCAACAACCTGGAACTTTTACAGCTTTTATCGGGTTTGGTCCCTCAAATCGTCCTATTCCAAACTTAGAAAAGAGAAAATTCTGTATTAGCTGAGATAGAAGTTTGCCACCCTCATTGCTTAAGTGAACTCCGTCATCTGATCTGACATTAACTTTTTTACTGAGCTGTACTGAAGTAACAAATTTTCCGGTAGGAGATAGAACTTTTCCAGATTCTATTGTCATAACAGAATTATTTTTTGCTACTGTCGTAATGACGTCATTTAATTTTTTAACATTTTTGTTTAAAGCAGATTCTTTCATTGCTGGAGCTAGTACCAAGACTACTTTTCTGTCATTTTCTTGTGCGATCTCTAAAAAGCTTTCGAGAAGTTCGCTATATTTATCTTCGTAGTCTTTAGGATTCGATGACACAAAAGATGCGTCGTTTGTTCCAACCATGAAGACTATTAATTCAGGCTTGTATGTGGCAGTCATCTTTCTCAGGTGGGTTTCCCAGTTAAAAAATCCTTTATTCACAAGGCCGCTTGAGACTCTCGAATCGTATGTAGCTTTTACAACTCCAGTTTGGCCTAATGAAGTTGCGAGCGCAGGTCCAAACGATCCTACGAGTGAGTCACCGCCAATGTACACTCGCAAAGGATCGTCAGCATTTAATTCTCGAATGAGTTCAACTTGCTCGCCAGCAACCCTGGCGGTTTGTGAACTTTGAGGACTGACGTTGCTCAAACTCTGCGAAAAGCTGGGTTTCGGGCCAGTTCCAACTTTCCATGTGTCTGTTGCAATTAAAGCCATTACTAAACCTAGAAAAACAGAAACTGCAATTAATATATTTCTTCGTAATTCTGATTTTTTAATTCTTATTTCTCGCCTTGAAGAAATTGCCCGCGAAGGCGTTCGATAATTATTCTCTTCATATGGTTTGCTTTCAAGAGGTTCATGGCGGACTCCTTGACCAGTCGCGAAAAGACGAGAGTTTCTGGAATCACTATCTTCGCTTTGGCGATTAAATGGGTTTGGTGGGTATGAGTCAGTCATATCTAAGCTCTATATTCTAGGGCAGAACATAGATTCTTGCCTCTTTGAGTAATGTGAGAGTTTAGTTTTGCGCAACTAACCCTTGATTCATATATAAATCGGCATATAAACCATTTTGCTTGATTAATTCATCGTGTTTGCCAGATTCGACTATTCGACCGTTGTCCATCACCAATATTTTCGCTGCATTCTTAATCGTCGAAAGCCTATGCGCAATTACAAGAGCTGTTCTCTGTTCAAGCGCTGCATCAAACGCCGCTTGAATTGAACTTTCAGTTTCGCTATCCAAATGTGATGTAGCTTCGTCAAGAATCACGACTGATGGATTTTTAAGCAAAACTCTTGCGATTGCTAGTCGTTGCTTTTCTCCACCCGAGAGGCGATATCCACGTTCACCCACAAGAGTTTCATATTTATCGGGGAGGCTATCGATCATGCTGTGTATTTGAGCGCGCTCACAAGCTTCAATCATTTGTTCAAGTGTTGCATCGGGAACTGCATAACTCAAATTCGCTGCTATTGAATCGTGAAACAAATGTGGATCCTGTGTCACAACAGATATGTTGTTCTTCAATGACTCAAAAGTAGCATCTTTAACGTTAATTCCATCGAGCAGAACCTCGCCGCTAGTCACATCATAAATTCGAGCCAACAACATTGCGGTGGTAGTTTTTCCTGCTCCCGATGGACCGACTAAAGCAACTGTTTCACCAGGTTCAATCGTAAATGAAATATGAGAAAGTATTTCCGTCTCTTCTGTATCACTTGTTCTTGTCGATTTCTCTTCTAGGGATTCGAGTGTAACAAGTTCTTTTTTAAGGTGAGTGAAGGAAACATCCTTGTATTCGACTTTACCTTTGGAGTTTTTTATTTCGACAGGATTGGGAGATTCCTGTATTGCTGGCTCAAAGTCAAGAATTTCAAAAACGCGATCAAAGCTAACAAGTGCAGTGAGTACATCGACACGTGCATAGTAAGTTGAGCAAGCGGATCGTAGACGCGACCGACATAAAAAATAAATGCGCCAATTGTTCCCGCAGTTATTGCACCATTGATAGCAAATCTTCCACCAACGTAATAGACAACTGCTGCACCTATGGCTGAAATCAAACCCAGTATTGCAAATAGGGAACGAGAATATATAGCTTGTTGTATCCCAATGTCTGCAACTCTTCGAGCACGTTTTGCGAAGTATCCTTTCTCGTCGGAAGGTCTTCCGAAGAGTTTTACGATTAAAGCTCCAGATACATTGAATTTTTCTACGATCGTCGAATTCATAGATGAATTGAGATTCATAGATTCTTTTGCTGCTACTTGAAGTTTGTATCCAACTTTCCTTGCAGGTATAACGAAAAGGGGAAGGACAATGAGGGTAACGATTGTTAAACGCCATTCGAGTTGCAACATAACTGTAAGAGTGACTGCGAGAGTGATGATGTTTGAAACAACTGTTCCTAAAGTCGAAGTAACTGCGGTTTGTGCTCCGATCACATCATTGTTAAGTCGACTCATTAATGAACCCGTTTGAGTGCGAGTGAAGAAAGATAGAGGTTGTTTTTGAATATGATCAAAAAGTGCAACTCTTAAATCGTATATTAGTCCTTCACCTATTGATGCAGAAAAATAGCGTTGAATTATTTGGAGGGCTGCATCTGCAATTGCAACAATGACACCCATGATTGCTAGCCAAGTAATGACGCCAAGATCGCCTTCGCGTGTTCCATTTGGCAAGCCACGGTCTATGAGTTCACGAAACAAAAGTGGGGGAATAGCTCCGACTATTGCGGCAACCAGAAGTGTTGCCAAAAAGATTATCAACGACTTTTTATAGTTGCGGGCAAAGCCCCAAACGCGTTTGACTTTAGATTTATCAATTTTTTTACCCTTGACTGATTTAGGGTCATTGCGGTAACTCATTACCATTTGCCAGCTCATATATATTCCCAATCGAAATTTGTTTACTCACACAATACTTTGACGTCTCCTTACGCGTTCACTCCGCCTGATGGATGGCTTTGTTTTGCTGATTTATCTGTTAAATACGCTAATCTTGATTCTTATGGCCGATATTAAGAAATCAGAAATCATTGAAGACGTATTAATCATTACCCCAGATATATTTGGAGATGAGCGAGGAATGTTCGTTGAGACATTTAGACAAGAATGGCTTCCAGAAAATGCTCCGACAATGGTTCAAGGAAATCGTGCTACACGCAAAAAAGGATCATTGGTTGGACTTCATTATCACTTATTTCAAGAAGATTTCTGGTATGTACCTTTTGGGACAGCGCTAGTTGCATTGCATGACCTTAGAGAAGGTTCTCCTACAAATGGTAAGAGTGAAACGATAGAAATAAGTGGGGAGAACCACAAGTGTGTATACATCCCTCGAGGTGTCGCTCATGGATTTCTTGCCTTAACGGATATGACGATCACATATTTGGTAGACAACTATTACAACGGCAGTGACGAGCTTGGCGTGCTTTACAGTGACCCAGAACTAGGATTCGATTGGCCTCTAGACGAATTAACAGTTTCTGAACGAGACCAAAACAATCCATTGCGTAAAGATATTGAAGATAAAATTCGTCCTCAATCTAAATCTTTATATGAAGTAGCTCCTTAATTAGGTTTGATGTTTGCAATAACAATTGACGCAACACCGTTTGGATTATTTTTGGCCTTTTTGGGTGGAGTCGTTTCGATATTGTCGCCTTGTGTTTTGCCGGTATTGCCAGGTCTAATTGGAGTTGTATCTGGTACAACATTAAAAGAACTTGAGGATTCAAAGAAACTCAAATCAACTGTGATTAGGATTTGTGCACTTTTTTCTATTGGATTTTCTGCAGTTTTCATAGTCATAGCCTTAGCTACCACCCAACTGAGCCAGTATTTCCTTGATAATTCAGAAATTGCAACCAGAATTGGCGGTTTTCTTCTTATTATTTTTGCTTTGGTGCTTTTTTTGAGTCATGTGACAGATATTCGTTTCTTTTCAATGGAGAATAGACCACTTTTGAAGAGTCGCGTGACAGATTCAGGTGCCGTTGCAACTGGGGCTGCTTTTGCGTTTGGCTGGTCTCCATGTATTGGCCCGATTTTGGGTGGAGTTCTTGCCTATGCGTCAACCCAGCATTCGCTGACTGCGAGAATCGCTACGATACTTTTTTATTGCATTGGTTTATGTCTGACAATGAGCCTTATTGTCTATTCATCTTTTCGATATCAAAGATTTGCTAAGTTTCTTCAAAGAAATTTGAATGTATTTACATGGATAGCAATTTTGACAATGGCATTCTTTGGATTTGTTTTATTTTTCAATCAACTTACTTGGATCACATCGGAACTAACCAGATTTCTAGACACAATAGGTTTAGATGGCTTAGTTACGATCGGTTAGGGTAATTACATGGAAGATTTTAGATTCGCAACTTTCAACATCCATCATGGTAAAGATAAAGCTACTTTCTATTCGAACAGAGAAATGCTCGAATCTGTTGCATCTTTAGAAGCAGACATACTTTGCGTTCAAGAACTTGACACTCATTCAATTAGAACTCACTTTGTAAATCAACCCGAGATGATTGCTAAAAAGTTGGGTTATCACTATGTAAGTTGTAGAGTCCGTTTTTTTGGGTTTGGTTTTCAGCACAATGCTATTTTTTCAAAATCACCAATTCTCCTTTCAGAGGAAATTTCTTTGCCTCAGAGCGGGAGTCAGCAGCTTCGCAGAGCGCTAGTGGCCGACATTGAAATCGACAAGCAGAAACTTCGAGTCGCCACTGTCCATCTACATACCCATCACGGTAAAACTAAATATAACGATTGGGCACAAACGCAACTCAAATTTCTTTTAGATAAACAAAAGAAAAGCGAGCATTGCCTTATTGGTGGAGATTTGAATTTATTGCCAGATGAGGTGGTACCAATCGCCCAAGACTATGGCTACATTGCTCCGAAAGAATTCTACACATCTCCAGGTCTACGTCCTAAAAAGCAAATAGATTGGATATTGGGGAAAAACGTATATTTAAAGGATGTTCATGCCTCTGATCTATTGAGCAGTGACCATAGAGCTTTAATTGCAACTGCCACTGAAGTAGTTTCTTAATTTTGTTTTTTGTCTAACAATTTGCTTGTGGTTTTTAGGCTAAGTAGTCTTAAAAGTCCAGTTATTTGAGGGAGTTGCGAAAGTAACAACCCTTAGAAATAAATGCATTCGCCGCGGGGTGGAGCAGTCTGGTAGCTCGTCGGGCTCATAACCCGAAGGTCGTTGGTTCAAATCCAACCCCCGCCACCATCTAGCCAGGTCTTCGGACCTGGCTTTTTTGATGCTGGTCTAAGCGAATCCTTTCTATGGGAACCACTATCTCATTGAATAGCGTTATTGAAAGACAACAACCTCGTAGCCAAAATATAAAACGCGAAAGCTAAACCAAAAACCTCTATGTTATAGTTGTCGGAGCTAAGGGGCGTTTACTCATTTCCGCGAATAGGTGATTTATGTTTTCAACCACTCGATTGAGTGAACAAATGGAAGGAAGAAAGAATAACCTTGACGCGATTAGGTTGATAGCTGCACTTTTAGTTATTGTTGACCATTCTTATGTAATTGAAGGTAAAGTTCCATTCGTCGACAGGCATCTTGGATTTTCACTAGGAACTGTTGCCGTTGGGACATTCTTTTTTATTAGCGGTATCTTAATAACTCAAAGCTGGTTACACGATCCAAATTCTTACCGATACATAGCAAGAAGGGTTTTGAGAGTATACCCTGCATATCTTGTTTGTATTTTGATTTGCACATTTGTTGTTGGTCTCTTATTTACGACCATAAAAATACAAGACTATTTAACTGACAAAATGACATGGATATACTTGCTGAGAAATCTTTCGCTGACCTCATTAACATATGATCTGCCAGGTGTATTTGCTGACAACCCTTATCCCCAGACAGTTAATGGTTCTATATGGACTTTACCCTTGGAAATTGCTGGCTATGTATTTATTTTGCTTTTAGGCATGACTCAACTGATAAAGAGAAGAGAAGTTCTCCTAGTGCTTTGCCTAACGGTGTTTACTCTCTATATATTTCATGGATTGCAAGGTGCTCCTGCAGATAGTCTTCTTTCGAAGCTATCGATACCTCAAGTTGCACCTATCGCGTTTGGATTTTTATCCGGAGCAACTGTTACTTTGTATCGAGACAAAATAAAACTAAATTATGTTTTTGCTCTATGTGCTTTGGTGTTTCTTGTCGCAACATTTAAATCTAATTTTTCCATGTTAGGACTTTATGTTGGATGGATGTACTTTATATTAGTTATAGGTTTTAAACACTGGAAGGTAGCCGAATTTTTAACGATTCCAGGAGACTTGTCCTATGGGATATATATTTACGCATTCCCAGTGCAGCAAATATTGGCACAACTGCTGAATTTGGGATCGCCAATGCTCAATGCATTAATTTCAACCGTAATCGTTTACCCGATCGCTTTTATTTCGTGGAGATTTGTTGAAAAGCCTTCTTTGAAACTAAAACCCAAAGCAGTTAAGCCGCGGGTAGAGCTGTCTGGTAGCTCGTCGGACTCATAACCCGAAGGTCGTTGGTATTACAAAATCCAACCTACGCCACCATGTAAGCCAGGTCTTTGGACCTGGCTTACATGGTGGCGCAAACCTTTGTCATTCTGAGTTGACGATTTAGGGTTGTACTAATTAGCTTTCTGAATGTTAATAATTCGAAGTGATATTTTGGAGTTGTAATGGAAGTGATTACGAGGGTGCACGTGGTCGGGCAGAGCTGAAAACTGAGTTAGCTTCAAACTGAATCAAGTGAGCTCATTTTCAAGCTAAAAGAACTCTACAGAGGAAGTTGCGTAATTCAACTTTCTCAAGCAATGTATCGATTTTTCCTTAGTTTGAAGGGACGGACCCTTCAAACAGGAAAGCCGCTTCTCAGGCCGAATTAGAGCGATGAAAAGCTGTCCAATTTAGCGGTTTAAACCTTTAAGTATGTTTTTCTCAAAAATTCTTATAAGAATTCTTCTTTTAGGAGACACATTCTGATAGTCTTACAGTATGAGACTAGAAGTTACAAAAAAGTGTGATCTTGCAATGGAAGCGTTGCATGTTCTATCTAAATCTGAAGCAAGAATTAAAGGACCTCAGTTGGCAACCGAAGTGGGAACAACTTCTGGATTCTTGTCACAAGCGTTGACCCCTCTTGTAAGACGTGGAATAGTTATCTCTGACCCAGGTCCGACTGGAGGGTATTCGTTAGGACGAGGAATCGACAAAATTTCTGTTCTTGAAATCATTGAATCGATTGAAGGGCCTACGGTTTCTGGAGTTTGCGTTCTTGCCGAACAACCGTGCAATGAAAATTCGCATTGCGCACTGCACCACGCTTGGGTAAAAGCTAGAACTCAGCTATTAAAAGAGCTCAATAAAACCTCAGTTGCAGAATCTCTAGCAGGCGGCAGTTAGTCATGACACTCGCCGATACTTCCCCCCCGATTCAGAAGGCGCAATGGAAAACAGTTGCCATTCCAAGCGAACATGGAGGATGGAGTCTCACATTAGAACCTGTTGTTTTGGGTCTATTGGTTGCGTGGTCTTTCCAAAGTATTGTTTTAGGCATATGCGCATTGACGGCCTTCATGGCAAGAACGCCACTAAAAACAGTTCTGGTTGACCTTTGGCGAAAGCGATGGTTAAAACGTTCAAGTGTCGCTCTCAAAATACTTCTAAGTGAAATTGCATTAATTCTTGTACTAGCGATACTCGTAATTAACACTACAGAATCACAATTGATTTGGATCCCTCTGATACTTGCTTTTCCCCTTGTATTAATTGAATTATTTTTTTCAATGCGTTCTCGAAGCAGAAGACTAATACCCGAGTTAGCAGGTACAATCGGAATAAGTTCCGTAGTAGCTTTACAAGTTTTGTCTGCTGGATTGTCCTTATCTCTAGCAATAGGCATGTGGGCCGTAGTTTCAGGACGCGCCATAGCTGCACTTGGTTATGTGCGAACTCAAATATTAAAGATTCACGGGAGAAATGCAAAGAATTGGCACAGTGATGTGGCCCAAATCGTCGCCCTCACAGTTGTTCTATTGACTTATGTTTTGGCAGAGGTACCAACGGTTTCACTAATACTCATCGGAGCAATCGCATTGTTCAATGCTTTCGCAGTCCGGCGAACCGCAAATAAAGCCAAAACAATCGGGTTACAACAAATGACATTTGGAGCCAGCGTCATTCTGGCTACCGGATTGGCAGTATAAGAATTCAACTAAAGGAGATAAAGATGGTAAATATAGATCCAAACACAACACTCGCCCAACTAGTTATTGAAAATCCGGCGTTAGCAGCTCCGATGGAAAAATTAGGTTTTGACTATTGCTGTGGAGGCCAAATTCCGCTCAATGAAGCAGTATTAGAAGCCGGTTTAGACATCGACGACGTAATTTCAAATTTCGAAAATGCAACAGAAGACAAAGCGGATCTAGATTGGGCAAAAATGAATATTGGCCAACTAGTAGATAACATACTTAGCGTTCATCACGAATATCTACATGAGGAATTACCTAGGCTATGTGACCTCGCGGACAAAGTAGCCTCCGTACACGGGAGTAACCATCCAGAACTTCTCGATGTTGCCAAGCTAGTATATGAACTTCGTGATGACATGGAACCACATATGCGCAAAGAAGAAATGATTCTATTCCCACTTGCTCGCCAAATCTCAACTTTAGAGTCACTACCCGCGTTACCTTTTGGCACTTTTGCAAATCCTATAAGGATGATGGGCGCAGAACATGAAGTGACAGGAGCGTTATTGTTGGAGCTCCGCAAAACTACTAATAATTTTGCTTTGCCAAAAGATGCGTGCGCTAGCTACCAAGCTCTTTATCAGGGTTTAGAAGCGGTAGAAATAGACACACATTTACACATTCATCGCGAAAATAACATTCTTTTCCCTGCCACTTTGGCAAAGGAACAAGAACTATCAGAACCAAACAAGATTTCATAAATTTTCAAAACTTAGAAAGGTGAAAAAATGAAAACAATAAATCACAAAAAAACTTCCATAGCGAGGAATATGGCAATGACCTTAAGCCTTATCGCGGTAGTCGCATTCATGTCAGCATGCGGTGGATCTAGCGATTCCGGCGAAAAGGAGTCAAAAGGCGCAGATGTTGAAACGATTCAGGCAAGCTTGACCGATGACCTTACCGCAATGAGCATTGACCCTTCAGAGGTTACTGTTAAATCAGGAACTGAAGTTGTTGTCGATGTTACAAACGACGGAACTGTTATTCACAACCTCGCAGTTGACGAGAACAATAAAACCGCTGATCTCGACCGCTTTGCTTTGGGAACTCTAGAGGTAGGTAAAGTGACGGAAGACACTGTACTGTACTGCACCATTGCAGGTCACCGCGAACAAGGAATGGAAATGACTATTAAGGTCGAAGGTTAATTGAAAGCCCTTAGAAACAAAAAGGAGGCGTTCGTTATGGTACATAAACCAAAAACAAATGCAATAAAATACGTCGCCGTGTTTGTCCTTTTGACTTCGTTAGTATTAGCTGGTTGCAGTTCAGATTCTGACAAAGACGAAATGTCACACGGTTCCAAATCAAGCGGAAAAGGCGCAGCAATTGATTTTTCTGAAAAGCCATCCAAAGATTTCAAGGCACGCGATCCAAAGTTAGCTCCTGCGCCAACAGAGACTGTGCATGAAATTACATTAATTGCTAACGAAAAAGTGGTCGAAGTCTCGCCAGGTGTCACGCAAGAAATGTGGGTGTTCGACGATGTCGCTCCGGCACCGACCCTACGTGGAAAGATTGGCGACACTTTTAAAGTGACAATTAAAAATGAAGGTAAGATTACTCACTCAATGGATTTCCATTCTTCCTATGCTGCATGGAATAAGAAGATGATTGCCATTGCTCCAGGAGAATCACACCTTTACGAATTTGTTGCTGAAAAAGCAGGAATCTACATGTACCACTGTGGAACATCTCCTGCTCTTCACCATGTTGGTAACGGCATGTGGGGTTCGATCGTAATTGATCCTCCAGACCTAGCTGACGTTGATCATGAATTTGTATTCAATCAAGGAGAACTATACACAGGACCGCAAGGAAAACCAGGCGACCTCGATAAAATGCTTGCTGACGAATGGGATGCGATTGTATTTAACGGTTATGTCAACCAATATCTACATAGGCCGATTCGAGTTGAAGCTAACGAAAGAATTCGTGTCTGGGTTCTAGATGGTGGTCCTTCGGAAAACTCTTCCTTCCATGTGATCGGTACAATTTTTGATACCGTCTACAAAGAAGGTAATTACACGCTCCGTCCAGGAGCTGGCGGATCTCAAGCCTTAGATCTTCAACCAGCCCAAGGAGGTTTCGTAGAATTTACATTCAAAGAGGATGGACTTTACCCATTCGTGACTCACAAGTTTTCGAACGCATCTAAAGGTGCGATGGGAATTTTCCAAGCAGGAGAAGCAGCTGATACAGAGGTTTCACACTGATATCGAATTAAATTAACAAGATAGGCGGCTACTTTTGTGGTCGCCTTTTCTTTTATTATCAACTATTTAAATATTGGATCACATCTGTTGCACTATATGCGTCATTGCCTTTTGTAAGAGTCAATATCATTTCCGAGAGGTCGTCTCCTGAAGTTATGAGAACAGGTTCAGCTTCACCTTTTCTAATTTGACCAAGCCCGATGTTGCTCATCAATGCATTACACAAGCACTTCCGGCCAATGGTTTCATCTTCGTTTCCACCTTTTCGAACAAATGCGTTTATAGGTTCAGCAGAGCAACGATAACCAACTGTACCATCTTCTTTTCTGTAACATGACCGCAAATATCCGAGGTCGCAAACTCGAGTTCTGTCTTCATATACTTCTTCCTGTGAAGCAGTGCCGTCCATTTCAACGACCTTAAACGGAAAGCCACTAGGAGAAGCCACTGGGTCAGTAAACACTTTTGCAGTTTTCTCTTTTACACTTTTTATGACCATCGATTTCGCTTCATCACTAAATCCAGATTCTTTGGAAAAAGCAAACGCAGTTCCCACTTGGATGCCTTGTGCGCCAAGGTCGAGTGCATCTTTCAACATTGTAGGTTTACCCCAACCGCCTGCAATCCAAAATGGAATTCCCAAATCTTTAAATTTAGATAGATCAGGCATGTCGCGGTCACCGTAAATTGGTTGGCCAACCTCATCTAATTGAAGTTTCCCTCGAGGAGGTGAATTATGTCCTCCGGCAGTAGGAAGTTCTATCACAAAGCCATCTGGTTTTGTTTCTTCGTCCTTCAGTAAAAAAGAGGCTAGGGTATTCGAAGAAATTATCGCCAAAAATTTTGGCTTCGTCAGTTGAATTTCTTCGCCAAGTACTTCTTTAGGGTCAAGACTGATAGAAAATGATTCTCCAGACTGTGCACCTTGAACATCAATTTTATATTCGGCAAACTTACCACGAGCCAAGTCTCGAATTAACTTTGGCATCTGTTTTGGGATTCCTGCTCCCATTATGATCGCATCGACTCCAGCTAACATCGCACCTAAAGTTGAAACTATTACGGGAAGCTGAATTTTCTCCAAATAATTTATACCAATTGGTGACCGGTGATTTTCTTTAGCAAGAAATACTTCTGCGAAATTAGCCACAAGGCAAAGTTCTACTAGATTTTGTGGCGGTTCTACTTCCCAGCTTGGCACATTTTTAAAAGGCTTTTTAGCATCTTTCCCCCCTTTAATAAAATATGTATCCAAAACATTTTCTACCATTTGAGGGTATGGAAAATGAGAGTATGCTCTGCGTAAATCTCCACTTGGGTCACCGTTTTGCAATTCGCGAGCATGTACTACGTCAATTACAGTTCCAGATACCACACCCATTTGTCCGGCTTGACCTACAGAATTAGCTAAACGGTATCCTGATACAGCAATTCCCATTCCGCCTTGTATTATTTTTGGAAAATCCAAAACATCGAGGTTGTCTGCAGCGGGAAGGGGGCTCGACATTTGTCCTCTGCCTATGCTCCTGTAGAGTGAAAGCCACCATCAACATGAATCATCTCTCCTGTAGTAGATGGGAACCAATCAGAAAGCAGAGCCACGGTAGATTTTGCGACAGGCTCTGTGTCGAATACATCCCAGCCTAAAGGAGATTGTGGATTCCAGCCGTCTTCGAACTGTTGAAATTCTGGAATTGATTTGGCAGCAATCGTTTTGATTGGTCCAGCTGCTATCAAATTTACACGAATGTTCTTAGGACCAAGCTGACGGGCTAAATATCGAGAAGTAGATTCGAGTCCTGCTTTGGCCACTCCCATCCAGCCATAAGCTGGCCAAGAATTTGTTGCGTCAAAGTCTAGACCAACAATTGATCCTCCGTTGTTCATAAGTGGAACGACAACTTCAGCTAAAGCTTTCAAAGAATAAGTAGAAACATGTATTGCTGTGCTTACATCTTCCCAATCACAAGCCATGAAGTCGTCACCTAAGCAAGCAGGAGGCGCATAACCAATTGCGTGAAGCGCACCATCAACAGAACCCCATTTTTCTTTCAGTTGTCCTCGCACGTTTTCTATATGCTCTTGGTTTGTAATATCTAATTCGAGAACTTCTGGTGGTTCAGGCAATTTTCGGGCCGTACGCTCTGTTATAGAAAGGCCTCGGCCTGTTCCAGTAAGAATTATTTGTGCACCTTGTTCTTGAGCGATTCGAGCAACCCCGAAAGCTAGAGAAGTGTCGGTTAACACGCCTGTAATTAAGATTTTTTTGTCTTGAAGAATTCCCATTTGAAAATGCTACAACATGCTTAGGGGCCGAAACGCATTCAAAGTTAGCTGAATTTAAGCACTAATTACTAGCTAATTTCAGCGAAAGCAAGGTCACACCTCGACCTGGGGGAATTAGAAACATCAATTCCCACATGTCCGCACCAATCTCTTAGCTTCTTCGCTCGGTAACAAATTTTGTTAAACCAATCACGATTGTTTCCTTCCTTGTGTTTTTGAATCAGTACGAGTTCTACAGTGTTTGCGCCCTCGGCGCTCCCACATTTCTTCTCCTATATCACCTAATTCACTTGGCGATAAAACTGATGTTGCATATACAAAAAGGTCATTGTCTTCATGTGCAATATGTTGCTCATATATACCAATAAGACTGCATGTTAATTCTTGAAAACTTTTCCGATCTTGGTCAACTAACTTGTTTTTGGTGAGCCATTTTCGACCTACCTTGTCCTGTTGACAATGGATAGTTTCCACGTATTTATGTTCATCTTCGAGATGTTCAATAAGTTCAATAACGTGCTTTGTATTACCTACATTTTGACGTGATTGCAGCCTCGGAAATAATGAGATTTCTTCATCTGCGTTGTGAAGTTCCCCTACACCAATGAAATAGTTAAGGGCTTTTTCGAGATTATCACGTGCCTCTTCATCAAGAGTAGTATCTTGTTTTTGCGCAAGTGTTATTAAAAACTGGAGAAACTTTTCGATTCTTCGATGACAGTCTTTTAACATTGAGATCGGATCTCTGTATTTAGCGGGAAGTTCTTGCGCAACTTCGATTCTATTTTCTTGAGTACTAGCGGATAGTGCATTTTTTGACATAGTTGCTCATTATCTCTTTTATTTGAATCATTTCTTTATTGTCAAAAGGTTTTTCATCGGCAAAACTGCAATCTAGTGTCTTTGTTGGAACAAACTTTTGGATAGAAAAATGTTGTGCTCCTTTAATTAGTTCACCCATTTTTCTAAAGTCTGTTAAATCAAGCTGTGATTTAACAGCTGTTGTACGAAATTCGTGTTTTATCTCCGAATCGATAATCGTATCAATACTCCCTTTAATTGCATTTATATCAATTGGTCGTTGAGTAATTTCAGAATATTTCTCCAACGGCCCTTTAATATCCATAGCAACATAATCGATTAAGTGCTTGCTAATTAGTTCTTCTAGCCCTTGCGGGTTTGTTCCATTACTGTCGAGCTTGACACAAAAGCCCATTGACTTTATCGTCTCGGCCATTTCAGGCAGGTCTTTGCGAAGCGTCGGTTCACCGCCGGTAATAACCACGCCTTGCAACTTGCCAGTCCTGCTTTCTAAAAAGGCATAAACTTCTTCAAGGTCTAGAGAATCCATAAATAATTCAGGGACTACTAATTCAGGATTATGGCAATATCCGCATCGCATGTTGCATCCAGTAACAAACAATACAGCGCTTGTCATTCCTGGATAGTCAACCAGAGAGAACTTCTGGATACCACCGATAATCATTTGTCAATCCTTTGCTTTCTATATCTACAAGCGCAATAAATCCTTAGAAGTTTCAACGTCATAGTGTTCGCGCATATCGAACTCTGCACGTTTACCTTCATTCCATTGGCTCACAGAACGCAAATATCCCACAACTCGAGAATATACTTCTGCGGGCTCGTGGCACGTAGGACAGGTATGCTGTTCTCCGTTTAGGTATCCATGGTTTGCACAAACACTAAAACTTGGCGTAAAGGTAAAGTAGGGAAGTCGATAGTTTTCACATATCGTTCTTACCATTGATTTCAGAGCCTGGGAATTCGAAGCACGTTCACCTAAGAAAAAGTGAATTACAGTTCCGCCTGTATATTTAGTCTGTAATTCATCTTGCAGTTCTAAGAGCTCAAACAAATCATCTGTGTAGTTGACAGGTAGATGGCTTGAATTTGTGTAGAACGGTGTTTTGACTTGTTTACCTTTCCCATTAGCAAAGATTGCATCATCAAAGAGTTGTTGGTCTAATAACGCCAATCGATAGCATGTTCCTTCTGCCGGCGTTGCCTCGAGGTTGTAGTTTTGACCAGTTTCCTGCTGATAATCCACGAGGGTATCCCGCATGAATTCCAGTACCTTTTCTGAAAATTCTTTTCCCTTTTCTGAGGCAATATTTTCACCCAAGAAATTCTCTACTGATTCATTCATCCCGAGCAGACCTATAGTTGAGAAATGGTTGCACCAATAGGTTCCTTGAGCTTTCTTCACATCACGAAGATAGAATTTAGTGTAAGGATAAAGGTTATTATCTGTCAGTTTTTCGAGATACTTCCTTTTAATCTCGAGACTTTCTTTACAGATATCCATTAATTCTTTAACCTTGTCGAAGTATTCATTCTCGGTTTTTGCTTGCAAACCAACCCTTGGCATATTCAAGGTTGTTACACCAATAGAACCTGTTAATGGGTTAGCTCCGAATAGTCCACCACCACGATATTCAAGCTGGCGATTGTCGATCCTTAATCGGCAGCACATAGATCGAGAATCTTCCGGATTCATATCTGAGTTAATGAAGTTCGAGAAATATGGTATTCCATATTTTGCTGTCGCTTCCCAAAGGGTTTCGACTACAGGATTATCCCAGTCAAAATCTTCTGTAATGTTATATGTTGGTATAGGGAAAGTAAATACTCGGCCTTGAGCATCACCATCAACCATTACTTCTAAAAATGCCTTATTCAAAATATCCATCTCTTTTTGAAAGTCTTTATAAGTAAGAGTCTCGTGAGGAACTCCTCCAATAACTACTGGCATGTCAGAAAAGTGTGCTGGCGGATTGAGATCCATTGTGATGTTCGTAAAAGGGGTTTGAAATCCAACACGCGTTGGTACATTTATATTGAATACGAACTCTTGCAATGCTTGCTTTACTTCTTTATAGGACAAGTTGTCGATTCCAATAAACGGCGCGAGTAAAGTATCGAAGCTACTGAATGCTTGAGCTCCAGCTGCTTCACCTTGAAGCGTATAAAAGAAATTCACTATCTGACCGAGCGCAGATCGAAAATGTTTAGCAGGCGCACTAGCTGTTTTTCCTGGAACACCTTTGAAACCCTCGACCAATAGATCCATAAGATCCCAGCCGACGCAATATACACTTAGAAGGTTGAGGTCATGTATGTGTATTTTTCCATCTATGTGCGCAGCTCGGACCTCTCGCGGGTAAATCTTTTCTAGCCAGTATGTTTTAGTAATTTCGCTTGCTACATAGTTGTTGAGTCCTTGAAGCGAATATGACATGTTGGAGTTTTCTTTAACTTGCCAGTCGAGTTTGTCTAAATACTTGTCCATCAAATCGATGTGTGCGGCTTCTGCGATATTTCGCATCTGTGCATGTTGGGCACGATAGAGCACGTAAGCTTTTGTCGTTCTTTTATATTGCGTTTCTAACAAAGTGTCTTCGACAATGTCTTGGATTGTTTCAACAGTAACTGCTTCATCAGAATCTGATTCAAGTTTCTCAACAACTTTCGTGGTCAATACTGAAGCAACCTTATGGTCAAACTCGCCTGCTGCTTTCCCTGCCTTTGCTATTGCTGCTGTAATTTTGCTTCCATCAAAATCTACGAGTTCACCGCTGCGCTTAATCACCTTCACGTTCATCATTACCTCTTTTCTTACATGCAATTTTCCCGATTCTGGAAATTTTTAACATAATTTTCACCTTAGCTCAGAGCCGAGATGTAAACGCGCATTCTTATAGTATTAGACTATATAATTTCTATGGGTAGCCTATTGCACCACTCTCTGAAGTCCTAAAGTTAAACGATTCTTACTAATCGGCATGTGTCCAATCTGGCTGCTATTGATATAAGCACCATCATATTGCGCGCCACCGTTAGCTAGATCAATATCAGGGAGCACAAAAACAGTCAGGTCTTTGTCCTTTCAAACCATGAGGGGTCTAATATGACATGAATGGTTACAACACAGGTATCTTTAGGTAAAAGTTCGCATAAAAATCCAAAAGGACGGATCCGCGATGCTCATCAACAAGTTAAAGTCACGCTTTTGATTGCTTTTATCTTTGGCATTCTTGCAGTGATTACCACCTTCATAAATAACGATACAGGCCGATGGCTTCCTTTGCATCTATTTTTTACGGGTACTCTTTTGTTGGCAATATCTGGAGTTACGCAATTGTTTTCTGTTGCATGGTCAGCAGCCCAGCCACCTTCGCAAATCCTTGTCAATGCCCAACGAACATTCGTGATTGTTGGTTCGCTTGGTCTTGGGGCATCGAGAAGTCTAAATTGGCCTTCAGCCTTCGTCGCATCTTTCGGAACTATATTGACTTTGAGCCTTGTGGTACTCATGTATTTGCTACATCGAATCCACAAAAGAGCAATACAAAGGCGTTTCCGTGGCGTCTATTTCTCTTATCTCATCGCACTCTCGTGCGGTCTTTTAGGGACAGTATTCGGATCTGCATTAGTCACGGGACAAGTAACTTCTGCATATGTAGGCCTTCGCGATGCACATTTAATTGTCAATTTATTTGGGCTTGTCGGATTGGTAATTAGTGCAACACTCCCATCTTTTATGGCGACTCAAGTTCGCATGAAAATGTCTAGGCTGGCAACTCCTAAAATGCATCTCATTACAACAAGCGTGATGATGCTGGGTTTAATTACGTGTGTGATTGGCACAGGTTGGACTATCGGATACATTGCGATTGCTGGAATGGCAATATACATAGGAGGAATAATCGCCTATATATTCATGTTACCCAAAATTTCGATCAAACAAATAAAATGGGCTGGCCCTCGATTATTCATGATTTTGACAGGTGTACTTTGGTGGTTGGCGGCGTGTGTGAGCTTTATTGTTGAAAATGCGAGTAACAACATCATCGCGGGAAGCTATATTGTGCCTATGCTTGTCGTTGGAGGATACGCACAGATTTTCTTAGGTTCAATTGCATACTTTGGACCAATCATGACGGCTCGTAATCACGAAATGAGAACATCCAACCTTCACCTTACGCGAGCATGGCCAACGTATTTTGCGTGGAACACAATTGCGTTCTGCGTCGTTTTATCGTTGCCCAATTACATCCTATGGATTGCTAGTGTTATTACCGCTATTGATGTATCATTTAGATTCGCTTTATTGCTTCGAACGACAAAGGTACCGCATGCAATCGATCAATAGACCTCCACTAGAAGTTCAAAGTCATGAATTCGAACTAGACCTTAATAACAAAAGCCGTGCCTTTTGAGGCACGGGTAGTAGTGCTGGGAATGTGCCTGGTACACCACCTATGATTCCACCTATAGCAATTGATGCGCAGATGAATGAATTGAACAGGATTTAATAACACTTAAACTTTCAGAACCCCAATGAAAACCTGCCTTACAGGATTCTTGATAACTACCTAACACAACCCGTTCGGGCTCATAACCCGAAGGTAGTTGGTATTACAAACTCCAATCCCGCAACTATCTAGGCCGTGCTTTAATGCACGGCCTTTTTTACTTTTCGTCTGTTTATCATCTTTTCAACTTCTAAAGCGAGGATAAGTGAAAATGAAAGACCAAAAGCTACAGACAAATCTCGCAGATTCAAGCTGTCCAAATCTAAGAACTCTGACAATGGAGTATAAAGCGCAATCATTTGAAGCGCTATTACCAAACTAACAATCCAAAGCATTGTTTTATTCGAAGTGAAGCTCTTCTTAAAGAAAGATTCTGTTGACGATCTTGAACCCATTGCCTGGAAGACTTGTAAAAGAGCAAGAGTTGTAAACATCATTGTTTGCCAGTGATCAATATCCATTGCAAAATAAATGTAACCAACGGCAAGTGAAACTACGCCAATATAAATTCCAACCCAGACTGCGCTTTTACCTAAGCCGTTAGCCCAAATACTCTCACCTGGTTTGTGTGGCTTTCTCGACATCACTCCGCTCTCTTCGGGTTCGATTCCCATCGATAACCCTAGAAGTCCGTCGGTCATTAGGTTAAGCCAAAGTAGCTGTAAGGGGAGAAGGGCAGTGGCTGCCGAATCGCTTCCTGATAGAAGTATCGGGATAGGCCAAATTACCATCACCAGAATTTTTCCGATGTTACCTGCAACGGCAAATTTTACGAAACGGCGTAAATTGTCGTAGATAACTCGACCTTCTTTTACTGCGGAAACAATTGTTGCGAAGTTGTCATCTCTAAGCACCATATCGGCTGCTTCTTTTGAAACATCAGTACCGGTTATACCCATCGCGACACCGATGTCCGCTTTCTTTAGGGCAGGAGCATCGTTGACTCCATCACCTGTCATAGCGACTATGTTGCCGTGATCTTGCAAAGCTTGAACAATGCGCAATTTATGTTCTGGTGAGACGCGCGCAAAGACAGAAACTTTGTTCACAATTTCTGCGAGCTCTTCACTTGAAGCATGTTCAATATCTGTACCTATTGCAAACTTATCTGATTTTGTAACGCCCAATTCTTTAGCAATCGCAAGGGCAGTTAGTGGGTGATCTCCTGTAATCATTATTGGTCGAATACCAGCTTTTAAGCAAAGTGCGACGGCATCTTTTACTTCTTTTCTAGGAGGATCAATGATGCCGATAAGGCCAACAAAGATGATTTCATCTTCTGCCTTTTCGTATTCGGTGCTATCTCCGAGAATTTTGTATCCTATACCGAGCACGCGTAAGCCTTGTTGAGCCATTGCTTTGTTTGCAGTTTCGATTCGTTTTCTTAAGGCATTGTCGAAATCAATCAACTCTCCGTCGTTGAAAACTTTGACTGTTCTGTCAAGCAATCCATCAGTTGCACCTTTAATAAATGCTACTTTTGTGTCGCTTGAAATAGAAAGAATTTCAGATGCAGAATATTTGTCACTTCCATTCAACGTGTGAACAGTGCTCATCCTTTTTCGTGAAGAATCGAATGGATTTTCCCCAACACGCGGGATATCTTTTTGAATCCTGTAGGCGTCTATTCCAAATTTGTTTGCAGCCACAAGTAGGGAAGTCTCTGTTGGGTCACCAATAACTTTTACTTCTCCATCTTGAGTGGTCTCGATGTGACCGTCATTACAAAGGCTCGCAGCTAGTAGGCAAAGACGCTCATTTGGATTCAGAGCTGAATCGTTTTGTGGATCGTCGGCGATTGCAAAGTGTGCATCAAAAGTATCGATGTAAGTTGCCGTCATTTTGTTTTGAGTTAAAGTTCCTGTTTTATCTGAACAGATGACAGTTACAGATCCAAGTGTTTCAACTGCAGGCAATTTACGAATCAGGGCGTTGCGTTTGAGCATGCGCTGAGCACCAATTGCCAAAGTGAAAGTAACAACGGCAGGTAAACCTTCTGGAATAACGGCAACGGCAACGCTTATTGCTGTTAGTAGTAGCTCTGTGATGTCCTCGCCTGCCAAATAGCCGAGTCCTACAACTACGAAGGCAACTAGAACACCTAATATTGCAAGTTGTTTTCCTACAGAATCTAACTTTTCTTGAAGAGGAGTTTCTGCACTTGAGAATTCTTGAATAAGCGTCGCAATTTTTCCAAGCTCCGTATCCATGCCGGTAGCAGTTACAATTCCAGTTCCTCGGCCATAAACAACTTGAGTTCCTGAATATGCCATGTTTTTTCTGTCACCAAGAGGCATGTCGTCTTGATCAATTTGATCAGTATTTTTTTCTACAGCTTCTGATTCTCCAGTTAGAGAAGCTTCTTCGATTCTGAGATTCATACATTCAACAATTCTCAAATCAGCAGGCACAACGCTTCCAGCCTCTAGAAAGACAAGATCTCCCGGAACGAGATCATGAGCTGATACTTCTAACTTTTTTCCTTCGCGCATTACTAAAACAAAAGGCATGCTCATTTTCTTCAACGCAGCGATCGCCTTTTCGGCTTTAAATTCTTGGAAAAATCCTAGAAGTGCAAAAAGGATAACGATCAGTCCGATTGCTCCAGCTTCCAAATACTTACCCAATAGCAATGAAAGAAAAGCTGCTCCTATAAGTATTAGGACCATCACAGCAGTTAGCTGTTCGATAAGTATTTTGATTGGCTTTTTAGAGCCAAGGTCCTTTAGTTCGTTTTTCCCAAAAGTTTCAGATAGTTTTAGAACTTCGCTTTCTTCAAGTCCAGCATGCGAACTGTGAAGCATATAGAAAGTGTCGTCGACAGTTTTACGGTGCCACTCGGTATCGTTCAAGCTTTCTTGAGATATGGGGGTTTCGGTTTTTGTGGGCATTAGTTTCTCCTGGGGAGTGTGTTTAGGACTACTGATCTCTAAATGAATGATAGTGGCTCCGTATCGGAATCAACATAAAATGCTTTGGATAAAATATGTTTTTGAAGAATTCGAACATTTGCTAAAACTCAAACATTTCTGAGAGAAAACCAGACTTTTTCTTCTTTTTATAGTCGTTTCTCGGGTAACTTGGCTTTCGATCATCGTCTTTCTCAAATCGACGATTGTCATAGTCGTTAGATTTGGGTTTTAATCGATAGAAATCAACTTCTCTAGCGTGCTCGCTCGCTGCTTTGTCTAGTATTTTGTCTAGTTCACCGCGTTCTAACCAGACGCCTTTGCAGGTTTCACACCAATCGATTTCAATTCCATTGCGCTCAACAGATTTCAGGCTCGTATCATCAAATGGGCATTTCATAGTTCCTCCAGTAGGTTTTTATATTTCCTGAAGGTCTGGCCGCGTATTGATCTACATGAAGATCTATGCGCCGATCTCACCGGTTGCTATTTCGCAACGTGTTGACGACGAGCCGTTAGGGTTACTCCCCTTCGTTAGAAGTTAGATTACTGAATTGGGCTTCTTATGTCAAGTAGTTGAATGAAATCTACGCAATTATTTTTCGAAAAGGTCGAGAATTTTACCTATACTAATTTTGTTTTCGAGTTCATGGCGCAACTTTCCCTTTTTATTTAGGCTGTATTCGTTACGTCGCCCTTGCTTAACCCTCTTTAGATAGCCGCCATCTTCTAGATCGCTAATGATTACAGCAACAGCTCTTTCAGTTATACCCACTAGTTGAGCGATGTCGCGGATTCGTAGTTCATTGTTTCTAGCAATACAAACAAGCACATGGGAGTGGTTTGAAAGAAAAGTCCAGTTGTTTTGATTTTTAGATTCATTTTTGCTTACCACTGCTAGTCTCCTTGGATATATTGTGTGACTATATTCATGAATTGTGATTCTGTCTTCTATTGTAGGTCAAAATTATAGACTATTTACTAAAGGGCTATTTCAAAGGGGCAAACATCAATTTTAATGGCGATTGTATGAAACGCTGTTCGGAACCCATAAAGAGACAGTAATATTCATTCATGAACAAAAAGATTATGGCTCAACTTTGGTTTGGTCTTATATTCGTTCAAGTTGCAATCGTAATTCCGATCAGGCTGGTAGTGGATTGGAATAATTACTACGGACAGTTTGATCAGCCAATTGCAAGATCTCTAAATGTTTTGCTTTATTTTACAAATCTCTCAAACATAGCGGTTGCAATCGTGAGTTTACTTTTGGTGATTGATTTAAATAGAAGATCACCTCGTTTCCTGGTTGCAGAACTTAGCTCGTTGGTTTGTGTAGTGGTCGCCGGTTTAGTTTATTGGTTGTTGCTGGCTAGCGAAGACAATGTAGTTGGTATTGATGTATTTACTAATTATGCCGTCCATGCAACGGTTCCATTGATGTTCTTGGTGGGGTGGATATTTTTTGTCGAACATGGCCATATGACGCTTAAAGCTATTAAGTTTGCATTGTTATTTCCGATTTCGTGGGCAGTAATGGCAATGCTGCGAGGTGCATTGGTTGAATGGTATCCATACCCATTTATGGATGTGCGAGATTTAGGATATGCAACAGCTCTTTTGAACATGGCGGTCGTTACGCTCTTTTTTGTTGCTCTATTTTTTGGGGCTTACTTTGTAGATACTAAGTTGCTTGGAAAAGCAAAGGTTAAAAACTAGTCTTCGTTCTTTTCCTCTTTGGTCATAGCGAAAATGCCAGTAGCATTTGCCGCGTCAAAAGCAAGGTCTAGGCTTCCATCTTCTAACTTGTGTCTAGTTATAAATTCGAAAAATGAGCCAGGAACATCTTTATGGATGAGCTCATCACCTTCTGTTTTAAAAGCTCTAGAAACTGCGTCTGCCTTGTATGCAGTTTGGATCACATTTTTGGATGATGATATTTCTACTGTGTCTTTAATCGGGAAGCCTAATTCTCTTTCTTGAGAAGAAAGGGCTTGCACATCTTTTACCCTATCGGTAGCGTGGTTAAACGAGTTTCCTTCAGTTGCTATCCATGCCATTTCTGCAGAGTGAACTAAAAGAGTTTCATAGTTTTCTATATTTGGAATTTCGTGCTGGCGAGAAAATGCTTGCGCTATTGAGTTGAGAAAATTTGTGCACCTTTGTCTTGGTAAGTAGCTGTTGTCTACCAGAAATTGCAGGTCTTTATTGGTTTGATCGTCAAGGGGATCGATCGAGCTGTCTATTACATTTAAAACGGCTTTCTGAAAAGTATCATCCTCAATTTTTTCAGGATGGAATTCGCTAACAAAATACTGTGGTATTAGTTCAGGCAGATCGAGATGTGTATAGCTTCGGCCAGTCATTTTTAACTTTGGCAATGGGTATGTATGGTTATGGAAGTATCCCAATGGAATTAATATACGAGAAAGGCTTGCTTCACCAGCAGGTAGATCTCCATTGCGCCCCGACAGTACAGTTCTGACTGCACCATGGTCTAAGAGAATAGTTTTTTCCTCTTCTCGTCTACGCTCGAAGTATTTCAATGCATGTGGTACTCGATCAAGAAGATCAGCATACAAAACCAAGAATAGACTCATTGCCAGTTGAGCCCTGCTTACGTCCTCATCTCCAAATGAAGAGATTGACTCAGGGACCAAAACAACCTGTGAAAATTGGTCAGACCTTTGTCCGCCAATAATCTCTCTAATGATTGCAAAAATTGTTATATCTGTACTTGCAAGAATCATATTTGAATTTATGTTCTCCATTATTTTGTTCCTTAAAGATGTTGCCAGTGTGAGACTGCTACGCCATCTGTAAATAGTTTTCCAAATGAAGTTTCTGTCAGGTCTTTGTAATCTATATCTTCTTGGCGGACAAAACCTTTGTTTGGAAGTATTCCTTTTGAAACAAGTTCTATTGTTGCGCAACAACTAGCAGCTGTAGTCCAACTAATTGCTCGCCAATGTTTTCCATTGATTTCACGTGAATGGAAAGCTCTTACGAAGGTGTCTCGTATCATATGTCCGTCGCGAAGACCTTCTGCGGCTGCATAAATATATACGACATCTTCTGTTGATTGAGGCTTTGCTTCAGTGAGAATTTCAGCTAACAAATCGCGCTTGTTTTTCATGCGCATTTCATCAATCATAAATTTCATTAGTTCACAGTGGCCTGGATATCGAAGTGTTTTATAATCCAAGCTCTCTACTTTGTCTTCGTATGTAGAAGTCATGGTTCCGAGTCCACCAGAGGTAGTAAATGCTTCGAGTTTGATTCCATTTATGATTACTGTCTCGAGTTCGCGAAGTGAACCGACTGTAGTTTTTTTGCCGTCCCGAATTACTTCAGCGTCGTTAATGTATTCGTTAATAATTCCTTCAGCTGACCAGTTAACTGCATATCCAAGTAGCCCGTGTGGAGTTTCTGGGAGCGCTCCAACTCGAAGCTCTAAAGAACGAACGGATTCAAATTCTCGCATCAAGCTAGCCCCAACGATTCCAATTAATCCTGGAGCTAATCCACATTGAGGAACTAATGCGATAGGTGACGATTTTGAATTTTCGATAATAAAATTGGTGTGAGGAACATCTTCTGTTAAATCAAAATAATGAACTTTATTTTTCATTGCGACTTTCGCAACATCTGTGTTTAAGAAGTATGGCAAGCAACAAATGACAGCATCGAAACCCACAAGAGCTTTTTCAAGAGCTGATGCATCAGTAACGTCAACGACATTGGTCTGGAACGGGTGATCTCCGTTGATTTGTTGATCAAATCCTATACATTCGACGTCGTCATAGTGAAGAAGGCTGGCTACAAGGCTACCTACTCTTCCAAGGCCAACAACCGCGATACGCTTAAATGTGCCTTCCAATGTAACTCCTCTTTAGATTGATAAGTCTATTGTCGACTAAAACCTAAGTTTGTTAAGCTGTAAATTCGCTCCAATCGGCAGAAAGTAACAATATGGACAGAGATGTAGCGCTTAGTGGCCTCAAAGCCATAACAACTGTCATTTCTGGCACCGATGGAGACGTTCCTGAAACTTACTTAAAAGATGGACGACGCAACACTGGCGCCGCTTTAGCCGTGGTGGCCCCTTCAACAATCGAAGAAATTCATGCCATTATTGATTTCGCGTTGGCAAATAATTTGCGAATTGTTCCGCAAGGCGCTCGAACCGGTCTAGTAGGAGGAACAGTTCCGCTTGCCAAAGAAGCTGATTCCACTTTGATTATGACGATGGAAAAATACATTTTACCTATTGATTACAACGAAGTGGATCGCAGAGTGATCGTTGCTGCTGGAATAAAACTCGATGAAGCAAATGAAGTGTTGGCAAAAAGCGGAGTACAAATTCCTGTTCACTTCAGTGTCCCCGATGCTTTAATTGGAGGAATAACAGCAACTAATGTTGGTGGAGAGCGAGTTGTTAGATATGGAAACCTCAGACAAAATACTCGTGGTATCGAAGTTGTGTTTGCCAATCCAGATTTTCGCGTTTATTCAACTTTGAACCGACCAATTAAAGACAATTCAGCTCCGGATATGACTGCAGCATTTGTTGGCTCAAACGGAGCACTTGGAATTATTACGCGCGTAGAAATTGATGTCGTTCCAACTGTAGATAATTTGCAAGCTGCTTGGTTTCAAATTCCTGACGGTGTCAGCTTGACTGATATTTTGGTTGCAGCAAAAGATGAGTATGGCCAATTACTCCAGGCCTGTGAGTTTGTGAGTCGTGAAGCACTCGGAGCTGTAAAAAATTCAAAGGAACAGGCTCAATCAAATGTGTCAATGCCATTTCAAGGCAATACTGATTCAGACAGCTTCTTCTTGGTATGGGAAAGTACAGGATTGCCATTAGATGAAGATGAAGTCTCTATTGCTCGATTGACTTCATTTATCGAACGCGCAGGTTTGCAAGATTGCGATATATCAAATGCCAGCGATGTGGAAGATATTAGGAGACGAGTTTCGGATGCGGTTTTTGAATCTGGCCCAAAGTTAATTGCTTGTGATATTTCTGCTTTGACAACAACCGTCAACGAATTCCGCAAAGAAGTACGTGATGCTATCCAGGCATTCGATAAAGATTTAGTTATCGCAGATTTTGGACATTTAGGTGATGGAGGCTTCCACATGAATGTAGTAGTTCCAGAATCACTGATTGGTTCATGGAACGACCAAAAAACTTTGGATCTGAGAAGGGCGATTTCGAGAGTAGTACAAAAGTTTTCAGGGAGCATCTCAGCCGAACATGGCAGGGGTGCAACTAACCGACCTATTATTGCGGAATCATGTGACCCGACGACAGAAGCACTATTCAGCGCTTTAAAGACCGTGGCGGATCCTCATGGAATCCTTGGTCACAGTGGCAGTCAGCCAATTATTCAACTGTAGAGCCTAATCTGTCGACATAGAATTCGTCCTGTAAGGAGAACCATGTCCGACTTTAAAATTTCGCCAGAGCTATGTGCTCCTAGTATTCCTTCAACGCTGAAAATTGCAGATGAAGTACAACGAGTTTTGGCGTCAATAGGTGTTGATTTAACAAACTATTCAGTGGAGTACCATGAACCACGAAAAGATGAAAAGCAAAGTGGTCGAATAAATTTAAGAACTCCAATAACGGGTGAGAGCTTTGGTTCAATTTCAGAATCTTCGCAGTCAGAAATAGAAGACTATGTTGCGAGTGCGCACAGTGCATTTTTAGAATTTCGAAATCTTCCAGCCCCAGCAAGAGGGGAGTTCGTAAGAGTTCTAGGAAACTTATTGCGAGAATATAAACACGAACTCGGTTTTCTTGTAAGCGTCGAAGCAGGCAAGATCGTTTCAGAAGGCTTGGGCGAAGTTCAAGAAATGATTGACGTTGCAGACTTTGCTGTTGGGTTGTCGAGACAACTTTACGGAAAAGTAATAGCAAGTGAAAGACCAAACCATGCAATGAGGGAAACGTGGCACCCATTAGGTGTAGTAGGAGTAGTAACCGCATTTAATTTTCCGGCAGCGGTTTGGGCTTGGAATGCATGTATTTCTTTTGTGTGTGGAGATCCGGTTGTTTTTAAACCATCTGACAAGTGCTCGGTTATAGCAATTGCTTGCCACGAACTAGCACGAAGAGCCGCTCGTGAAGTCGGCATCTCTGATCAAGTGAGCCAGTTGGTTTTAGGAGGTGCACAAGCTGCGACGGACCTTGCTAACAATGAAAAAATAGCGCTTTTAAGTGTTACAGGATCAGTTCAAGCCGGATCTGCTTTGGCACCACTCGTTCAAAAAAGATATGGAAGAACTTTGTTAGAACTTGGTGGGAATAATGCCATGATCGTAACGCCTAGTGCGGATTTAGATTTGGCGGTTAGAGCAATAACATTTTCTGCAGCAGGCACTGCAGGTCAAAGATGCACAACTCTTCGAAGATTGATACTGCACAAGAGTATTTCCGACGAGCTATTAAATAGTTTGGCTACGGCATATAAATCTCTTAAAGTTGGTAATCCTTTTAGCGAAGGAGTTTTAGTTGGACCAGTGATTTCAATATCGGCAAGTGAAGCTCTTGATGAATCTTGCGGAAAGGCTTTACAGTCTGGCGAAGTAATTGCTCCAATGGATCGAGAACTAGACGATCAAGCTCCCCAGGCGTATTACAGACGACCGGGAATCATAAAAGTAAATGAACACATTGAACTTTTAAATCATGAAACGTTCGCTCCTTTGCTATATGCGGTTGAATACGAAGAAATAGCTCAAGCAATAGATATGAATAACTCGGTTCCGCAAGGATTATCGTCTTCAATATTCACAAATGATATTCGAGAGGCTGAATTGTTTTTGTCTAATGCAGGTTCAGACTGTGGAATAGCAAACGTAAATATCGGACCTTCGGGGGCTGAAATCGGAGGAGCTTTTGGTGGTGAAAAAACTACAGGTGGAGGTAGGGAATCAGGATCAGATGCGTGGAAAACATACATGCGAGTACAAACTAATACAGTCAATTATGGAGACTCATTGCCATTAGCTCAAGGTGTGGAATTTATTTGATCTTAAATCGTCTGCTTGTCAGCAAACTATAATTTAAATCCGAATTGGAGAATTATGAAAAAAACTATTTTTACAAGTCTTACCTTTCTGTTGGTTGTGGTTCTTGCGAGTTGCAGTGGCAGCAGCAGTGAATCTAAGCCGACTAAACAAGATAATGGCTTGGATTTAGTAAAAGCAGGCGATCTCACTATTTGCTCAGACATCCCGTATCCTCCTTTTGAGTTTATGAACGGACAAGTCGTCGCAGGTTTTGATGCTGATTTCATCAACTACGTTGCGGATGAAATCGAGTTGAGCGCCGAATTTGTTGACACGGATTTTAAGGAAATATTTGATGCTCTAGATGACGGAAAATGTGACGTTATTGCTTCTGCTGTTTCAATTACTGATGAGAGAGAAAAACTCCATAGTTTTTCAGATCCATATTATGAAATATCCCAGTCGATATTGACCGTAAATTCTAAAGCAAATGAACTCGATGGGCTTGATAAGTTAAAAGATAAAGTCGTTGGAGTTCAATCTGAAACGACTGGAGAAGCTCTGGCACAAGAAAACTCTCAAGCGTTCGGATTTTCTGTCACATCTTTTTCGGATTCGGATTCTTTGTTTATGGCTTTAAAAAGAGGTGATATTGACGTCATTATTCAAGACTTTCCAGTTAATGCGTATACGTCCAACCTGACGGGCACTACGAAAGTTACCAAAACTTTTGATGCTGTTGAAAAATATGGATTTGTTGTTGCTAAGAACAATAATGAGCTATTAAGAAAGATTAATTCTGCTTTGAAGTCAGCAAAAGAAGATGGTACTTACGAAGAAATTGAAAGAAAATACTTCGGAAGTTAATAGATTCTATTTGAGTGCATCAATTATAAGTTTTATATCTTCGGTTGTCGTTGTTGGATTGACAATGCAAAATCTCAATAGAGTTTCGTCTTTGTAAGTTGTCGGAACAATGAAAGCAAATTCTTTTTCAAGCATAGATGCACACCAATTTGTGTAATCGTCTTTCGACCAACCAATTCTTCTAAGCAATATGACGCTAAGTTCAGGTTCGATAGCAAGTTGGACATGTTCACTGTTTCTTATCAGTTCAGCACTCTCTAGAGTTACATCAATGCAACTGGAAATTGCTTGTGAAATAGCATCTGTGCCATGCACCACCAAAGTAAACCATAGGGGTAAGCCTCGCACTCGCCTTGTTAAATGGTGTGCATAGTCCGATGGATTCCACTCTAAAGTTTCAGTTACAGCATCCAAATATTCTGCGTGCTGTGCATGTGCACGCCTTGCTATTTCTGGGTGTTTGTAAATTAAAGCGGCGCAGTCAAAAGGCGAGAAAAGCCATTTGTGAGGATCAACTACAAATGAATCTGCTTGGTGTACCCCTTCGAAAAGAGGCGCAGTTTTCTCGCAAAGAATAGCGGGTCCACCGTAAGCTCCATCTACATGAAACCAAATATTATTTTCATTACATATGTTTCCTGTACCTGAAAGTTCATCAACTCGACCTGAATTAGTTGCTCCAGCAGATGCAACGACAGCAAACAATCGACTTCGATCAAATTCATCTAGGGTGCTGAGTGTTCTTCGCAATTCAACTGAAGTTAGTCGTCCAAATTCATCACCAATAACATCAAATACATCTATGTCCATTGCTCGAGCCGCTTGACGAACAGAAGAATGTGCACTTGGAGCACAAGCAATCGCCATTCGCGTTTTTGAAAGCGCGCTGTTTTGTTCGCGATGTGCATGTCGAGCTGCGAGCAGTGCAGACAGGTTGGCGGCCGTACCTCCGGATACAAATACACCTCCGGCATGTTCATCGAAACCGATCATATCGGCAATAAATCTCAACGCTTGATTTTCTGCTGCTACAACGCCTGCTCCTTCAAGCCAGGTTCCACCAAACATTGAACTTGCTGAAACAACGAGATCAAAAAGCGAAGCTGCATTAGATGGAGCGTTAGGAACGAATGCTAAATATCGTGGGTGGTCGGTAGAAATCGTAGCTGGACCGATTATGTTTTCAAAGATGTCGAATGCTTTTTGTGGACCGAGACCTTCTGCATTGATTATTCCTTCTATTTGTGGCAGTAATTCTTCGGGGCTTAAAGGTTGATCAAGCGTTGGAGGATCTTCTTTTAATCGGTCGACAGAATATTTTGTTATTCGAGTGCTTAATTTTTCTGTTTCTTTGTCGAATCGAAATAGGTCCATAACAATTAGTTGGAATCGCGTTTTTTAACGGCAAGGCCTGATAAAACTTCCCATACGACACGATGAGCTACATTTACAGTTGTCTCGGACACGTCGTATGCTGGGGCGACTTCGACAATATCCATACCAACCAGATTGGTTTCTAGAGCAACTCTGCGGACGCTTCTGAGTAAATCTGCAGCAATTAATCCTCCTGGTTCAGGAGTTCCCGTTCCTGGAGCTATCGATGGATCAAGGCAATCAACGTCTACAGAAAGGTAAGTGTAATCACAACCTTCGCTAGCTTCGGATATGGCTTTGTCAAGAACTGACTTGACCCCGTTATCCCATATTTCTTGCATTGTGTGCCAACGCATCCCCTGTTCTTTCATCCAAGTGAATTCTTTTTCACCAGGCCAATAGCCTCTGAGACCGATTTGGATAAAGTTTTGACCGTTGACTGCTCCAGATTCAATAAGTCGACGCATGGGTGTTCCATGGCTATAAAGGTTTCCGTCAATTATATTGCCAGTGTCGGCATGTGCATCAAAGTGAATTATTCCAACTTTACCATGACCGTATTTTTCTGCAACTGCTTCAAAAGCCGGTACAACAATGCTGTGGTCTCCTCCGAGTGTGACTGGGAAAATAGATCTTGATGTAATTTCACTAACTCTTTCGAATATAGCTTTCCGAGATGGTTCCCACATGCCTGCTTTGCAGATTGCATCTGCAAAATCTACGCAATTCAAGTAATCGAATATTTCAATATCAAGATCTATGTTGTAGGTTCCTGGGTGATACCAATCTGAACGCAACGACTGAGGACCAAATCTTGCTCCAGGCCTGTTGGAAGTATTTGAATCGTATGGAGCTCCTACAACTGCAACATCAGGTTTGAATTCATCCAATTGGCTTGGCTCTGTGAGGTATGGAAACTTTCCGAAACTCAGCATGCCTTGGTAACTTGGCGCGTCAAGTTGTTCTTGCATCCCGACAGGAATTTTGTCAGCTAATTCGGGAGAAATGTTTTGTTGGCCGTTTTCATTAAGGTCTACTTGGGGGTCTTCATTGCTCATATATCAAGGTTAGCTGATGTTGAGAACTTTGACGTTCTCAAATTTCTCTAACTCATCTCGAACCCATTCATGACATGTGAAGTAGAACACTTGGCGAGTCTGAGCTGTTTCCCAGATCAATGGAGCAATTGAAGCAAATCGACTTTTATCAGAATTTACAGCTATATCGTCAAATAAGGCAGGGATTTGTTTACCTCTAGGAGAGCTCTCCATTAAGGCGAGCCTCAAGCTTAGGTAAAGCTGTTCTTGTGTTCCTTGGGAAAGTTTAAGAACATCTAGTGTTTCGGAATCGTTAGACACTGTCATATCAACTTCTCGCATTTTTGACCGGCCGTTATCGGTCAAGTTTATCGAAATATGTGTCCACTTCCCGTTTGTCGATTTCGAGAGAAAGTTGGAAGCTTTTAGTAAGACTTCGGGTTGGCTTTCTCGTTGACAATGTGAAAATGCAGCTTCAGCAACTTTGTTGGCAGAAAAACTTATTGAATATTTTAGATGTGCTTCTTCCAATTCTCGTACGAGACTTTCTCTCAACAGAAGTTGATCTTGAAGTTGGGTTTCTTGGCCTGCATGTTCAGCCATCTTTCTTATTGATCCAATTTCTTGGTCCAGCTCTGAGAGCCTTTCTCCTAAATTTTTCCTATTTGTTGAGCAGGCGATAATTTTCTCATCTATTTCTTGAGGTTCAAAGCGTTTGAAATGTTCTTTAGCATTCTCGATGCTCGAGAATTGAGTCACTAGGCTCTTTTCTAGCGTTCTAATTTCGGAGTCTCGTTCGTGAAGTTGTTTTTCCAATTCCTTATTTTCGAGCGCGAATTCAAGCACGCTTTCTAGCCAAGTGCGAGCATGGGAGATAGTTGTTATTTGGTCGTTTAGAGCACATTTTGTGTTCTGCAATTTAACTTGAAGCGTTGCTATTGAATCAAAAAAGTTATCAAACCATTCTGATAATGCATTGGCTCGTGACTCAATGTCACGCAATTGCTTTTCTTGAGATTGAAATTTTTCTAAGTCGTTTATATAAAGTTCTATATGTATAGGATCCAAATCGCGATTGAATCCGAACTCTGAGATTTTGTTTATGAATTCCTGCTTCGCTTTACTTCGTTGTTTTTCTAGGTTTTCGAGAGTGTCGACATGCTTTGCGATTTGCGTTTCTTTATGCTTAATTTGTGAATAAAGTCCATCAATCTCTCTTTGGATATTTGAAATTTGTATCGATTCAATTGTCCCTGATTGCTCAGTCTGCGGAGCTACGAGCTCATTAGATTTTATTAGTCGCACAGAAACTCCAAAGGCAATAAGAATGATTCCTGAGATAGCTCCTATTAGTTGGCCAGTAAAAATCGAAATCCCCGCGACCGCCAACCCAGCTAGTAGCGCAGTTGCTGACATTAGATTTTTATATGTCTTTGATTTGGAGTGACCCGAAGTAGGAGGAATTTTCTGATAGCGAATCTATTTGTTTGGTTAGGTCATCAACTCGATTGGTTAAGAGCACAAGTTCATCATTTTCTTTGTCGAATGATTCTTGTGCTCGAGCTCTGTCTTGTGAAAACTGTGAACTAGCTTGTTTTTCTAATTCAAGTGCTGTTTTGAAACTATGAGAATATATATCGGTAGCGACATTTTCAGGGTCTAAAGTTTTGGCTAAGTTTTCTTTGTTGCGCTCAAGCAAATCAAAAATTTCAGATTTTTCTATCAATAATTGATTGAGTAATTTTTCATCGCCTTCATGGTGTTCACATTGGATTAAAAGCTCGCGGACGTTGACGATTTCACCTATTAAATCGATGTCGAAATCTAAATTGTCGCTTTGATTTAGTTTTCCATATCGTTCAAAAGATTGAGCGTATGTCTTGGTTAGATTTAGGTTTACCAGTTCGTCGCTAATTTCATTCAATTTGATTTTGAGATCGAAATGTTCTTGTTGCAGAGATTCAATATCGCTAGTAAATGAAAGCGAAGTTTGTTGTTCTCTCCTTATTTGGCGGATTTCTTTGTCTATGTCACTTATTTCTTTTAATAGGCGATTAATTTGTCTTTTTGTTGCATTGCCGGATTCTGAAAACAATTCTTCTTTTTTGTTTTTTAGATCTGCAACTAGAGCAGACAATGAAACTCCAGATCCTGTTTGAGCAGCACTCAAAAATACTTCAGCTGTTTTGTCTTCAGATAATAAATAGTTCGATTTTTCGCGCGAAAGGGCATCAAGATTCAAAGAGAATACATTTCGAAAGTGGGCTAGGGAAAGGTCGTCACTTAAAAGATGGATGATGTCATCAAGGCTCTTGCTGTTGTTAGATAAAGTGGCTACAGTTGAATTTCCAGAAATCTGCTGAGTTATCGTCGCTAATTCAAACCCATTTTTAATTGTTAGTGAACCTTTTAGTATTTGGTTGGCCGATTGGAAAGAACTTTTTTTAGCCTGGGGAGACAATGCTTGAAATTGAGGGCTTTGTGCAAATATCATCCATTCGATGAATTCTTTAATTCGCGATTTGCCTGATTCATTAGATCCAAAAACTACATTTAAACCCGAACCAATATTTTCGAGACTTATTTTCGGTTGGTTTTCATAAAGAATTTCAAGTTCAGAGATTTTGTAGCTTCCCATCATGATCACTTCTTAGTACTTTGAATCGTGGAAGTTTGTTCTACATATGTGTTTTCAATGAATTCTTTTACCTCTTTTGCAAAGTCTTCGTCGAGCTTATTGATACCTATGATGTTCGCAATTTGTTCATGCTTTTTGCCGTACATTTCTGCTGGAGTAGGTTTTTCTAATGTTTCGAGATTCTTTTCAATAATTTCGAAAAACACATGACTGGCCAAAATATTTTGATGTTCAGATTTGCTTGTATATTCAATTTTGGTAACTATAAAGTTTGAACGCTGTTCGTTCACAAGATCTCTCAAAAGAGATGTATCTAGCGATCTATTTTCAGATGCAAGCTTGATTTTAAGTCGAATTAAATAAAGTATTGAGGTGTTTTCAAGTTTTCTAACAATGTCATTTGCGATAAAACTTGCAAAGTCGTCTACATGCAAATCTTCTTGAACTTCGACCTCAATTTTTTCGTATCGTATGGTATCTGTCGTAATAAATTCTTGCTCAATGTCTTTACTTTCTGGATCAATCGAAATGACAGTGCAACCTTTAGGCATAGATTCACTAGGTTTTGCGCTAAGAGCTTGAGTATTTCCGCTGTAGGAAACAAATGGATGCTCACTTAGTACTTCGCGTTTGTGGATGTGGCCGAGAGCGAAGTAGTCGTATTGTTTCGCTTGGAGTGTTTCTAGGTTTGTTGGAGCATAATTGGAATGATTTTCGTTTCCGCCAACATTGGTATGTAGTACACCAATGTTTAATGAGTCATTTAACTTCTGAGGGAACATGTCGGCGAGATTTCTGGACTCGTCGTTATTCTGATAGCTCACTCCATGAATTGCAACGTTTATCCCGTCGAACTGTAATTTATGAGTTTCTGGAGCGCGAGAAGAAAATAGATGTACCGAATTTGGCCAAGGAGCGCTAAGGTCAGAAATGGTCGCTAGGGGGTCATGGTTTCCAAGTGCAATGAATACTTGAATTGAGTTATCAGTTAAATCTCGAAGGAAATTTGTGAACGCACTTCGAGTGCGGATATCACTTGAAACACCGTCACGTCGGTTAAAAATATCGCCAGCAATAAGTACCACATTTACTTTTCTTGAAATTGCGGTCTGAGAAATTTTGTTTAGCGCTAAAAGAGGGGCATCTCTTAATTTGGTTTGCTCTTCTTTGCTTAACTCATTTAGCTGACTTGCATTGACCGAATCACCCAACACGGCGTCTAGGTGTAGATCTGCGCAATGTAAAAGTATAAATGGCGATTTAGTCACATATATAAGCGTACTATCTGCGTGCGACAAAATCGATTGTGGAGAAAATTTGCATATCTATCTTTACACTTCTGTTTTGATTCTGGTAGCTTTCCTAAATCGAAAATAACTATGGGGGTAGATTATGACCGATGTAGCTCATCCAGGTCCGAATGGTATAAGTGTTCTTCCTACGATTCATGATGTACGTAAGGTTTGGATCGATCAAGATCTGTGTACCGGAGACGGTCTATGCACGGATATAGTTCCGCCATTGTTTGGGCTTAATGATGATGGTCTGGCTTATGTGAAAGACGAAGATGGTGAGCTCATGACAGATCCTGGAGGGGCAAAATCGCTGGCAAACGTGCCATCTGGCTTAGAAGAAGTAACTATTGAAGCTGCCCAGGAATGTCCCGGCGAATGTATTTTTATTACAGATGATTCCGGTAACAATTTGGGAATCGAATTCCAGCTTTAAGTTTAAGCAACATTAAATGGTGAACTAGCTAAAGTTACAGCGTCGCGAATACGCATTGCATCCTTGATGTCGTCTTCATCGAATGATTCATTGACGCCGAGCCAAGTTCCATCATCGGAGTAATCCATAATGAATAATCTCGAATCGTCGAAAAGCCAAAAATCTAGTGCACCCCAACGATTGAAAACTACGTCTAGTTCGTCTTCGTCGCAAATGTCATCAAATCCTTCTTCGGTAATCAGTCTAATTTCTTCACCCGCCATAGAAGTTTTTGGATAAGCAACTCCAAGCTCAAAACGTAAATAGTCAGTTAGTGGTTCACTAACGACATGCACGCGGCTCATGGACATTGATTTCGCGGTTCGATCTTGAACGAGATCTAACCACCAGTCTAAGTATTCATTTTTATATTCAACTTCCTTGCCTGCTAAGTAATCTTCGATCAATTGTTCTTCGTAATCGACTCTATACTCGGGAAGAGTTTCTAGTCTGAATGCTGACTTTGTAAATGCTAAAAATGGTTCTTTGAAATCGATCATCTATTCAGGCTATTAGTTTCGCGTATGTTTTTTCTAGTTGAACTTTAACTTGTCACTTTTATTTTGTTCCAAGCAGTTTTATATTCCTCATAGGTTTTACAATCGATTTTTGTCCGGCCATCTAGGCATGTTTTAGATGGGTTTGTCCAGAAAGTAACTCGATTAAGAACAGAATTGTCAGCAGAAAAGTAAAGCTTGCAGTGATTTGTCTTTGAAGTGAATGAACAGCTTTCTGAATTGGCTGGTGCTGCACCAATAAATTGTGCATATTGAGCATTGATTTCTGAGGAAGAAACATGATTTAACCATTTATACATACAGTTTGGATTTTTAGCCTTTTTCGATATGCCCCATGAGTCGACCCAACCCATAGTTCCTTCTTTTGGAATGGTGAAACTTATCGGTACGTTTTCCGATCTAAGGGCATAAGAAAAATTGAGTTCAGAATTTCCTAACAAAGATTTTTGCGCAGCTAAACTCGAAGTTAAAGTTGGTTGATTATCAAAATATGTAACTCCACTTTTTTTCTGGTTTTCGAGGAGCGAAATAACCGCAGAGAACTGTTCTTGGGTAAGAGCGAGCGGATTTTTTATTCCTAATTTCGGATTGGAAGTTTTTAGAAAAAGAGCTGCCTGGGCAAAGGTGCTTATAGAAACATCTAACCCAATTTTGTTTTTAACAGATTTGTCTGGCTTAAATAAGGTTGTCCACGAGTCTGTAGTTTGAATTTTTTCGTTGTTGTAGCTAAGAACATAAAATCCAAAACTTACAGGCAGAGAGAATATCTGATTATTTAGAGTGTTGAATGGTTGGCCTTTTAGTCGCTCAGAGATTTGTGGGTATTTATTTATTAAGGCACTATTAATAGGAGCAGCTAAATCTTTTGAAATAAGGTCTCCAACTATATTTGTTCTTGCAAGAAAGCCATCTGCCTTGCCGGATTCAACTCGATCCAGAATATCGAGTTCGTTTTTTGCATTATAAATATTGACACTACATTTGGTAGCTTCTTCAAAGTTGCTAACCCAGTTTGTATTCGTGTCGTCATTACCGTTTTGGACATACCCGTAAAGCGAAACAATATTTAATTCATTTTCGGATTCTCCAATTTCTTGATAATTATTAAAATCGATTGGCGTTGCCGAACTATTTGAACACGAAATTAATAGACTTAAGATAAGAGATAACAATAGGAATGCACAGATCTTTTTCACGCCGATACTTTAATGCTTCTAAATGCGGAAAAAAGTTTAAACAGTCAAAGTCGGTTCATTTTGGTCGTCTAAGTAGCTTGTTTTCCACAGAGCTGGACACTTAGCGTGTAAAAATTAGGAAATACTCCCCGTTTGCCAAAAATGTATGTAGGGTAATAGTTAGTGGATTCCAAAGCTGTTATTGAACTCAATCACGTAACGAAATCCTTTGGAGATTATGTTGCTGTTGAAGATGCCAATTTCAATATTGAAAAGGGCGAATTTTTTTCGATGCTTGGTCCCTCAGGTTGCGGAAAAACTACCACCCTTCGTATGATCGCTGGTTTTGATCTACCTACATCAGGATCGGTATTACTTGATGGCGTAGATGTCTCACACACTCCCCCATATAAGAGAGATGTAAATACTGTATTCCAGCAGTACGCATTGTTTCCACATATGAGCGTTTTAAAAAATGTTATGTTCGGACTGTCGATAAAAGGTGTAGCAAAATCGGAGGCAAAAAGTCGCGCTATTGAAATGCTTGAAATCGTCCGGCTTAAAGATTTTGCAGAACGCAAACCAGCACAGTTAAGTGGAGGTCAACAACAGAGAGTTGCTTTGGCTCGAGCTCTGGTAAATATGCCTAAAGCATTGCTTTTGGACGAACCGTTAGCTGCTCTCGACCTGAAACTGCGTCAGGCTATGCAATTTGAATTAAAGAGAATTCAGCGTGAAGTTGGCATCACATTCATTTTTGTAACGCACGATCAACATGAGGCCATAACAATGAGTGATCGCATTGCCGTTATGAGTCAAGGGCGAGTAGAACAAATAGGTACTCCAGTGGAAATATATGACACGCCTGCAACAAATTTCGTAGCTAGTTTTATTGGAGATGCCAACTTGGTCAAGGGTGAAGTAGTGGCTGTCGATAACGATGGTATCGATGTAAAAGTCGGAGACGACATAATTCGATCTGAATCCTTAGCTGGAGATTTCAAGGTAGGAGATATGGTCACTTCAATGATTCGTCCCGAAAGGGTAATTCTTACACCGGAGGGCCAAGAGGCTCCTGGAAAACATTTTTTAACTTGTACAGTTTCTTCACACACATTCCAAGGTGCCCAATCAAGATATGGTCTTAAAACAAATGACGGCCAAGAAGTATTTGCTTACATCGATTGGACAGATGAACTACCAGAACAAGATACAGGATCGATTGTAAAGCTTTCTTGCAATGAAAAAGCCATACGATCATTTAATTAGCAAACAATATAAAGGGGATAATAATGAATGAAAACGAAATCAAAAAAGAGCTTGGAGAAAAAGCCAAAGGATTGAGTCGTAGAGATTTCATGAAATTTTCAGGTCTTGGTGCGGCTGGCCTTGCAGTTTCGCCAGCCCTTTTAGCGGCTTGCAGTTCTGACTCAGATTCCTCTAGCAGTTCGAAATCGGTAACTATTTCGAACTGGACCACATACATTGATCCTCAGCTGTTAAAAGATTTTGAAAAAGAAACAGGCATAAAAGTCAGCTACAAGGAAGATATCAACGACAACACAGAATACTTTTCAAAAATACAACCTCAACTAAATAGAGGAAAGTCAATAGACAGAGATGGGTTTATTCTGACTGACTGGATGGCAGATCGAATAATCAATGTTGTTGAATGGGCGCAACCACTCTCTGAAAGTAAGTTCACAAATAAAGGCAACATGGTTGAAGCTTTGCGATCGCCTCTTTATGACGAAGATCGAGAATTTTCAGCTCCTTGGGCCTCAATCATTGCAGGTTTCGCTTACAACATAAAAAAGACCGGAAAAGAGATAAAAACTTTTGACGAGTTTTTGGCAGTGGATGGAAATAAATCTGTCTTGTCAGAGATGCGAGACACCATTGGAATAATGATGATGGATGCCGGAGTAGAAATTGAAACAGCCACAATTTCACAAATCAATACACAGTTCGAAAGGCTTCAAGGATATTTGGACGACGGAAAAATTAATGGAGTGAATGGCAACGAATATATTACAGACCTAGCTAGTGGAACTCTCTCAGCTTGTATTGCGTGGGCGGGAGATGCAGCGCAAATCACTCAAGACAACCCAGATATACGTTTCGTCGTTCCTGAATCAGGAGGAACGCTTTCCTCTGATGTATTCATGATCCCTATTTCATCGGATAAACCAGATCAAGCGACAGAATTTATTAACTACTTTTATGATCCTGCAGTTTCAGCCAAATGGGTAACAGAGGTTCAGTTTATTTCACCTGTAGAAGGTGTAGCTGAAGAACTTGAAAAGTTAGGCGGCGATTCTGCAGCATTAGCTACCAATCCTTTAATCGTTCCTGACGAAGCTATTCTTGACCGCCTTCAAATTTTTGGTTCGTTAAGTGTAAAAGATGAAGAAGAGTTTGATAGTCAATCTGCGAAAATAGTTGGCGCTTAAACGCAGCAAGTTATGGCAAGCACAGAATCAGAAGCTCTAAAAACTATAGAATCCGATTCTGTGCCGCCAAAAAATAAGTCGAAACGGAAATTGACGCCTTTGGCGTTAATTTCTCCGGGAATGATTTGGCTTTTATTGTTTTTCTTTTTGCCGCTCATTACACTTTTCCAAAAATCTCTATCTTCTCGATCAAGTAGGTTTGCTGAGCCAGAATTTAGCTGGGAATGGTCAAATTATTCTCAGGCGTTTTCGCAATACGGCGAGCAGTTTCAGAGGTCTTTTGTTTATGCTTCAATCGCGACGCTTATCGCCTTATTTTTAGCGTTCCCATTGGCATACGTTATCGCTTTCCGTGGAGGACGATGGAAGAACTTTTGGATGGGTCTAGTCATGGTTCCATTTTTTACAAACTTCCTTATTAGAACTTTGGCCTGGAAAACTTTGCTGGGTACCGATGGTCCAATTGGTTTCATCTTTGGTCACAACATAGATGTTTTCGGTTTAACAATTGGAACGCCCGATGAATTACTGAGAACACCAACTGCTGTGATTGGAGGTTTGGTCTATAACTTCTTGCCATTCATGGTTCTACCGCTATATGTTGCGCTCGAAAAAATAGATCCAAAACTAATTGATGCAGCAAGAGATCTGTATGCAAATACATTTACTGCATTCCGCAAAATTGTCTTGCCTCTGGCGATGCCAGGTATCTTTGCTGGAAGCCTATTGGTTTTTATTCCTGCAGCAGGAGACTTCGTAAATGCTTATTATCTGGGAACAACCAAAACTTCAATGATTGGAACTGTTGTCCAAAATCAATTCTTGAATCAAAACGATTTTCCTGTTGCAGCTGCGCTGTCATTTGTATTTATGCTTATCGTTCTCGTGCTTTTTGTTGCTTATAGCGCATTTTTTGATGCGGAGGATTTAGCAGGATGAGCGCAAATGAAACTTATGTGTCTTCTACAATGGGGAAAGTCGGGCGTTGGTTCATAAACAGTTGGGCCGCTCTAACTATGGTCTACTTGTTTGCGCCAATATTTATTATTGTTGCTTTTAGCTTCAATGACCCTATTGGAAGATTCAATTTTGTTTGGAATGGTTTCACTACAAAACATTGGGTTAAAACAATCTCAGGAGGGGAGCGGGACAAATTCTTCTATCCTGAACTCAACGATGCATTGATGCGAAGCATTTGGGTTGCGGGAATTACTGCAATTATTGCGACCACACTCGGAACTTTAATGGCCTTGGCTTTAGTGCGTTATAAATTAAAAGGGTCAGGTTCTTTAAGTACGTTTTTGGTGTTGCCTTTAACTACTCCTGAAATTGTTCTGGGAGCTTCGCTGTTCACGATGTTTTTAGATTTCTCTTTCAAGCTAGGTGGCACAACAATTTCGTTTCCTCTAGGCACCCTGACAATAGTTTTGGCTCACGTGATGTTTTGCATGAGTTATGTAACGCTAACTGTAAAAGCTCGAATGCGCGGTTTCGACTGGCAGCTAGAAGATGCTGCCCAAGATCTAGGTGCAACACCTAAGATGGCATTTTTCAAAGTGACTCTTCCTTTAGCAACCCCAGGCATTTTTGCAGCAGGGTTGCTATCTTTTGCTCTTTCACTTGATGATTTCATCATTACTTTGTTCGTAAACGGCGATGTGGAGACTTTCCCAATTCGAGTATTTGGACAGTCTCGAACCTCAATTCCGCCACAAATCAATGTACTTTCCACAATACTTTTACTGGTAACTACCGCACTTTTTGTCACTCCTACAATAATTTCTATACGGCGTGCCAAGAAACTTGAGAATAGCCAGGTTAATATACCTTAACTAGCCAAATAGATGGCCGAAAATAAGGGATATATGAAACCTCGAATACTTTTAACATCTAGACCTGTTCACGATATAGGCGACGTATGGATATCTAGATTTCCTGAATATGTATATGCAACCGATACTGAAGCACTCAGAAAATCTGGCGCGATAGTTACCATCGTTCCCGTCTCTGATCCTGAGGACATGCCTGTGTTGTTAGGTGCCGTAGACGGATTAGTTGTTGCCGGAGGGCGAGACATAAATCCAGAACGTTACGGTCAAAAACGAGAAGGCAATACACAAGAACCTCATGACGCTTTAGATGCTAGTGATTTTGCGCTATTGGAAACAGCTAAAAAAATGGGAATACCAACACTTGGAATTTGTAGAGGCATGCAAGCCATGAATGTCATGTGTGGCGGCACTTTGCATCAAGACATCGCAGGTAGCTCGAAAGAACACGGCGAAGTTCCAAAAGAATACGACGACAAAGTTAAACACCGACATATTGTTGAGTTGGAACCAGATTCTTGGTTGCGAGAAAATTTTGGAACTGACGAAATTATTACTAACTCAATCCATCATCAAAGCTGTGACAAAATCGGCGAAGGACTCAAAGTAACTGCACGTGCAAAAGACGGGGTAGTTGAAGGTATCCAATCGACAACAGATTGGCTCGCAATTGGTGTTCAATGGCATCCAGAATTAATGGATGATCCAGTCGAATTTTTTGGAGATTTTGTAGAATTAGTTAAAAGTCACAGAGAGAGTCACGACCGCAGATCCGAGAGCTAATATCTAGGCTGTGAAGATCTTTAAGTTTGCATTAATTTCTATCGTAGCTCTATTAGTTTTGATTGCTTGTTCTGATGGAAATGCAGAGAGCTCGAAAGATTCAACCGATAAAACACCTAGGGAAGTTACCAGCCAAGAAGCACAAGTTCTTTCAACCGCGCTTTCTAACAACGCTGCAGATAAAAATGCGAGTTTCACAATAACCTCTGGCGCGATCGGTTCAACAGGTTTTGTTGCAAAAGGAAAAGTCGATTGGATTAACTCAATTGTTGAAGTTGAAGTTTCACTTTTTGCAACTAATCAAGTGGACATAGGATCTGTTTCTACGAAGGAAAATGTTTTTGAATCATTTCTAGGAATGTCTAGCTTGGCTAACCAAGCCAGTTTAGAACCTAAAGATTGGATAGTTCGCGAGTTCGATCCGACCAAATATGGCATAGATGTTTTGTCACAATTCATTGCAAAATTGGCTGCGCCAACTCCAGACAATCCGATTCTCCTAAAACAAAATGGAGCACAATTTTTAGGTACAGAATCAATTGATGGAGATGAAGTTTCCAAGTTTCAAAACACTCCAAATGTTACTTATTTCCTTACAAATAAAGGCGAAATGAAGAAAGTCAGCGCTAAGGTAACTGGGTTTCCTAGCATCGTTGAAGTAGTATTTTTTGATAGGACGACAACTACTATTCAGGTGCCAAATTTAGAGCAGGCACACACTTTGGAAGATGTAGTTTCGTTTTATCCAGAAAAGCGTCCAGCATTTTAATTTTAAAAAATCCATAAAAATAGGCGTTAAATGTCACGTTTGGCTATCAAAGTGTGCAAAGATTCTATTAACCCAAATCCAAATGGAGGAAAAGTGAACAGAAAAGAACTAGTTGCAGAAATTGCAGAACGAGCAGAACTCGAAAAAAAGAAAGCTGACGAAATTTTGCAGCACACTGTAGAGATCATCACTCAAATGGTTGCTAAAGGAGAGCAAATTGCTATTCCTGGATTCGCAAAGTTTGCACGTGTAGATCGCAAAGCTCGTATGGGACGAAACCCTGCGACAGGTGAAACAATTAAAATTAAAGCTTCACGTAAAGCAAAAATTACACCTTTGAAGCAATTCAAAGAAGCTGTACTTACAGGAAAAGCTCCTGCAAGCAAAATTGCAAAAGCTGCACCTAAGAAAGCTGCTGCTAAAAAAGCTCCAGCGAAAAAAGCTGCTGCAAAGAAAGCTCCAGCAAAGAAAGCTGCTGCTAAAAAAGCTCCAGCAAAGAAAGCTACAGCTCGTAAAACAGCTACAAAGAAAACTGCAAAAAAGAAATAATTGCGTTTTAACCTTGTCATCCTGAGCGTAGCGAAGGATCTAAGCATTTAAAAGAGACCTTCGGGTCTCTTTTTTGCGTATTGGCTATAAATCGGCGGCGATTACCAGTCGATGCTCACTATGGCAAGCAGTCGCGGTCAAAGCGCTTAGACTGATTTGTCGGAAACATAGATGACTTTTAGGAGAAAAAATGTCGGGATTCACACTCGATCTAACAGAAGACCAAGCTCAGATTAAAGACTGGGTTCACACTTTCGCAAATGATGTTGTTCGGCCAGTAGCTCACGATTATGACGAGCGTGAAGAAATGCCATGGGATGTAATTAAAGAAGCTTCCAATATCGGTTTGTACTCTTGGGAATTTTTGGCGCAAGCTTATGCTGACGAAAACGGTTTGACACTTCCGATTGCTATGGAAGAACTTTTTTGGGGTGATGCCGGAATCGGCTTAGCCATTATGGGAACAACTTTGGGTGTTTCTGGAATCATGGGTAACGGAACTCAAGAGCAAATTGAAGAGTGGATTCCACAATGCTTTGGTTCACCAGAGAAGGTTCAGACTGCAGCATTTTGTGTTAGCGAACCAGATGCTGGTTCAGATGTAAGTTCGCTTCGAACCAAGGCCGTTTACGATGAAGCTAAAGACGAATGGGTTTTGAACGGAACTAAAGCATGGATCACAAACGGCGGAATCGCTGACGTACATGTTGTCGTAGCAAGCGTTGATCCTGAATTAAAAGCGCGAGGGCATGCAAGTTTCGTAATTCCTCCAGGAACTAAAGGCTTATCGCAAGGTTCGAAATATAAAAAGCACGGTATCCGGGCTAGTCATACCGCAGAAGTGATTCTAGAAGATGTTCGCATTCCTGGCTCCTGTTTATTAGGTGGAAAAGAAAAACTAGATCATCGGTTGAATAAAGCTCGTGAAGGAAAATCAACTTCTACGCAAGCCGCGATGAGTACTTTCGAAGCGTCTAGGCCAATTGTTGCTGCTCAAGCTATTGGTATTGCTCGTGCCGCATATGAGTTTTCGTTGCAGTATTCAAAAGAGAGAATGACTTGGGGTAAACCTATTGTTCAAAATCAGGCTATTGCATTCATGCTTGCTGACATGATCACAGAAATTGATGCAGCTCGTTTGTTGGTTTGGCGTGCATGTTGGATGGCGCGAAACGGAAAGCAGTTTGTTTCTGGTGAAGGCTCAATGAGCAAATTGAAGGCCGGCGAAGTTGCTGTAAAGGTAACAGAGAACGCGATTCAGATTCTTGGTGGTTACGGGTACACCCGTGAATATCCTGTAGAGCGCTGGCATCGAGATGCAAAGATTTATACGATTTTTGAAGGAACGTCTGAAATTCAAAGACTCGTAGTTGCACGCGCAATTAGTGGAGAAAAGATTCACTAAACCAAATTTTTGCGAATCAAAACTTTATAGGCCAAATGAACCTTTTTTGATTTGGCCATGCGAATAAAACGAATGCTGCGAATAAACTGTTGTTTTGCGAAGCGAAATTGTTATCGTGAACAATGGGTCTTGCGAGGACTATTCATGTAACTCATACTGCTGTTACCTGCTTACTACTAAACCAATGTTAAGGAGTGACAGGTGAGCGAGAGAAACTCTACAGTAATTCTCACAGAGCGATCTAAGCGATTTAAGATTGATCGACTTTCCGTTTCAATCGTTTTGATCACGATATTGGTTGTTTGTTCAGCCATATTTGCGAACCCCATGAATTCCAACGGTAAAAAAGGAATCCAACCTCGTGCAACAAGTTGTGCGATTCGGCTTTTGATTCTTATCGATCGATCTTCGTCAATTTCAGTCGGCCATTATGGTGGTTCTAGTGGAAACGTATCGGCTATTAAAAGTGCCATCAGTTCGAGCAACGGTCTAGTAGAAGCTGCTTCGGGTCCGCATTCACAAATGAAGGTTGTGGCGTTTGCTGACTACGCCGTAAGTATTACAGGCTGGCTTCCGGCATCTAATAATTCACAAAAATCGGCAATTAAAAGCAGTGTTAATTCAATAGTCTTTAAAAATAGTCACACGACTTCATCATATGGAGGGCATCCTGATCGCGAAGGTCGAACTAACTGGCATGGCGGTTTCGTCGAGGCTTATATTGCTAATCCTACCCACGTGATTATTTTTACTGATGGGGTTCCAACGACACATCTTGGTGATACAAACCTAAATTTAGTTCAGGATCCGCCCGACAGAAGTAATGCAATTGCTTGGGCAAATGAATTGAAAAAGACCGCAATTGTCTATGCGGTCGGTGTTGGAAGTGGTGTGAATGCAGGTAATCTACAAGAGGTTGCTTCAGGCGCTAGCCGCGTTTACCATACATCAAACTATGGTGGTTTGGAGAGCCGATTTAGATCAGCAGTGTCAAATATGAATGCTGGTTGTACTCCCGTTCCTACAACAGGAACAGGTCCGACTACTCCGACGAGTCCAACAAGTCCGACAACCCCAACCACGCCGACGACTACGGTCCCTCCAATTCCTGTGTACCCAAGTCTTGTGCTCACTGCCAACCCCCCGTCAGCAACTGTGTTAGAGGGTCAAGATCAGATGATTGATTTTACAATCACAAACACGACTTCCAACGCTGCTTTGCATGGAGTGAGCCTGTTTATTCAACCTGGGTCGACTTGTACAAGTTATAGTTCTCCAATTGGTGGACCGTTCTTTTTAAATCCAGGTGCATCAACCAACATCTCTCACAATATCTCGGTCGATCTTGGAGCACCAAACCCATTGACATTCACAGCTTGTGCAATTGGTTATCCTCATATTTTACCTGGCTTTATTGCTGCAAGTCCTTACGCATGGGATACTGAATCAATTACTATCAACGTAGAAAGGGTGCCATTACCAACTTGATAAGTATCAATTTAAGGAGAAACTAAAGAAATACTTTTTGTAGCGGTAGCGAATATCGCGAATATCGCGAATAGATGTGATGCTCGTGCAATCAAATAGCTTGTGCCGTAATAAAACATTGCCGAAACACTATTTATGCTTCACAATAGCAGTGAAATGTAAATTAGATGTAAGGGATGGGCAATGTCCACGGATGTTACTTTGGTTGAAAACGAAAAAAATACTAAGCGACGCAGTTGGCGTGCGCTTTCTTTCTTTGTTGCGATCTCTTTAGCTGTTGTTGGTTCGCTTGTTTTTGGCAATTCTGAAACCGAAGCTTCAGTAAAAAATGATAATTCGAAAATTAGTTCGGCGTCCTCCGGTTTTAAGAGTACTAATAATTGGCCGAGTGTAAGCGCATCAGATGTCGCACCAAACCCTGCGCCAACTTTTGGACCTAACTGTGTGGGTCGAGTAGCAGTGCTAATAGATAGGTCTCATTCCGTTATCAACATTGCTCAATCAAATGGAGTTGGTGATTATGCCTATGTTAACGAAATGAAATTTGCTTTAGGAAGTGTCATAAATCAACTCGGTCAAGGTGCGCAGAATAGTGGAAATGAAATGTACCTTATTCCTATAGCTTTTGCTGGATCCGCCGTGGTTCAAACTCCATATACAGGCAGCACATTAGGCGAGTTCTACTCTTTCGTTTCAAGCATGGACGTTTCTAATCCAGCCAACCGTGCGAGACTCGGATCTGAAATAGGCGTAAATGAAAATGGTATCTACTATCGAGATTCAACTTTAGATGGAAGGTACAAAGGGCCTGATTATAATCCAAACTTAATGTTTGGAGGGACAATAAATGGTTTCCCCGACTCATGGTTAAATTTACGAGGTTACGCTGCTGGAGATAATGGAACTACAAACTGGCAAGCGGCTTTTGATGCAGCGCGGGGACAAGTTGGTTTCTGGACTCCGGGTGCGCCATCTGATGGAGATGATGATTTTGATTTAGTTTTGATGATTACTGATGGAATTCCAACTTCTCACGACGCAAATATGAGTGGCCCGTGGTCTAATCCTGATGCAGGTGACCTTAAAGCAGCTCAAGATTCAATCAATGCTTTGCGTTTGGGAGCATTTGGAACTATTCCTCAGACACCTGTTCATGGTTTGGTAGTTGGTAGCGATGCACAAAGGTCCGATATTAGTGAGATTATGAATAAGACGTTTGGAGCTGGGAGCTACACTTTAGAAAGCAATTGGAGTAACTTGCGGGGTAAGTTGAATGAAATAATTGCTAACTACTCTTGTATTCCAAAAGTCGAAGTAAAAACAGGTATAGAAGTTACTGCAACACCCGTTCCATCTACAGTTCGAGAAGGTCAAGAGGGTACGATCTCGATAACTGTTAGAAATACTAGTGATGTTCCTTTAACTGGAGTTTCAGTAAGAATCAATCCAAGTGGAGTGAACGACATTGTTGTCCCGATGTTTTCCTTGTTGCCAGCCGGTCAAAGTCGCACATTTACTCATACCTATCGGACAAGTGTTCCTTTAGGAATGCCAGCTCCTGCTGCATACAGCGCTGAAGCGCACGCTTGGGCCGTGCTTGGGCCTAATGAGACATTAGCGCCCGGAAACTCATTGCAACCTGTAAATTCAATTCCGTTCGGAATTACAATAGAGAGAATTCCGCTACCAACTTGATCTGGGATCAGCTAGTCGGTAATTCCGCGTAGACCTTTCCATGCGAGCGTTGTAACCCAAGCATGGAGTTGTTCGTCTGTAACTGTTCCGACTTCGCCGGATAGATAAGCATATCGAGCTGCGGATTCAGCCATACCAATTAATGCATGCGCAAGAAGTTTTCGTTCTTCTTGTGGAACATCTTCAATAATTAAACTTGTTACTGAATCTGCGAATCGTTCCAAAACTCTATTGGTAACTTCTGCAAAATCTGTGTCGTTTCGTGCTGATGAACCGAACAACAATCTAAAACCCGCATCGTCGTTTTTGACAAAGTTAAAATATGCTTGGAAACCTTGAGTCATTTGATCGCGAAGAGTTTCCCCTTCACGAGTTGAGCTCAAAATCGAACCAATAAGTCTCTCGCCGCAATCTTCAAGAACGGCGATAAACAATGCACGCTTGCTTTCAAAATGTTGATAGAGGACAGGCTTTGTAACTCCAGCAGCAAATGCCACATCGTCCATGATTGTTGCTGAGAAGCCTCTGTCTGCGAACACATCGCAAGCAACGTCCAACAGTTGCCTTCTACGATCTTCGCTGCGCATACGGGTCGATGACTTTTTTACCATAGGTTACATCTTAGTAACTTAGACGATCGCCGAGCAATTAAACAGGCAAGTTATGAACGCAATTCCATTTCAAATCTATTAGTTACGCCGAAGTTCTCATCGTAAGCAGACCAAAGCATAGAAGCTTCTTCTTCGCTCAACGGAAAGTCGCTCGCCTTTGCATACTCTTCAATTTCATCTGTTGTTAGACAGGTAGGAAGCACACATGCAAAAGCAGGTTCAGCCAAGATTGCTGACACAGCAGCTTGGCCGATTGTCCGTCCAGTTTCTGGTGCCCAAAGCGAAGAGATTGCATCAGCTTTATCTAAGTTGTCAAGCATATTGTCTTTAACTCGGTACGACCTGTGATCTCCAGAAGCCAACATTTCATTTAAAGAGTCTCGTGTAACTTTTCCGCTTAATGCATCTGAAGCGTGGGGAACACGTGCGATAAGTGAAACATTTCCTGCTCGACATTCTTCGTGTCGTGCAAATGTTCGACCAGGTTCTTGTTCGAGAGCATTGTAAACAGTTTGTAGTGAGTCAATGTTTCGAGTTTCTAGTGAAGCCATACCTTCTGCAACCCAACCAATAGCAGGGCCGAGCGCAACTCCATAGCTACGAATCTTCCCTTCTTCTTTCAAAAGATTTAATGTTGCAAAAAGGTCGTCGTTTTCAACTGCATCCATTCGAGCGTTATGAAGTTGAAGTAAATCAATCGAGTCCATTCCTAATCTGGTAAGAGATTCTTCAACTTGAGCAATAATCGATTCTGTAGACCAGTTATGAGGGCGCTCTGAATGTTCTTTAGGTCGCTCAGCATGAATGTCGTATCCGCACTTTGTAGTGATGACAACTTCGTCTCTATGTCGATCAATAAATGGCGCTAGTACGGTTTCACCAAATCCGTCGTCACCATAAGCAGGCGCAGTATCGTAAAAGTTAATTCCGCAGTCAAATGCCTTTTCGAGCATTAGAGTTGCATCTTGTGCCTGACCCCACCAGTTAGTAGAAATGGTCCAAGCGCCAAACCCTACTTCTGATACATCAATTCCACTGTTTCCAAGAGTTCTTTGTTTCATGTTTCTATTCTACGGAACGATTGAACCTCACGTAGAATGGAAGTAATGGCAAATGATGCTCGAAATCTTAAACATGTGCTTGGAGTTAACGATTTAAGCGACAGTGATGTAGCGGAAATATTTGTAAGGGCTGCCGAAGTTAAAGCCAAAGGCTTTAACTCAAGTTCACTATTTAGCCGAATTCAAGGAAATGAACCAGTTGTTGCACTCGCATTTTTTGAGCCTTCCACGAGAACGAAATTGTCATTCGATACAGCATCACAAAGAATTGGTGCAAAAACTATTGGTTTTGACAACCCTGAATCTACAAGTTCAGCCAAAGGCGAGCAGCTATATGACACTTTGCGAGTAATAGAAAAATATGCTGACGCAATAGTTATTCGTAGGAAAGCTCACGACACTATTGAAGTTATTCGTGAGCACGTTTCAATTCCAGTGATAAGTGCAGGAGTAGGTTCGCAAGAACACCCAACTCAGGGCCTGCTAGACGTTTTCACAATTCAAGAACGAAAGAACTTGGCTTCAATAGAGCATGTTTGTTCTTACGGAGATTTAATTAATTCTCGTACAATGTTTTCTCAAGTTCGACTGATGCTGAAAATGGCAAAACCAGGAATTACATTTTCGTTTGTTGCAGACAAATCAATGCAGATCTCGCAAGATTTCAAAGATGAACTCGAAACGGCCGGCGCAAAAGTAATTACTACTTCTAAACTCGATGATGTAATTCAAGAGGCTGATGTGCTGCATGTGATCCGCCCTCAAAAGGAACGATGGGAAGGCGTAGAGCTTGACGTATATTCTCCTGTTGATGCCGGGATGCTTTCAAAAATGAAATCGGATTCAATTTTGCTCCACGCGCTGCCTAGAACCGGTGAACTAGATCCTGCTACTGATTCAGATTCCAGAAGCGCGATCTGGGATCAAGTAGAAAACGGATTGTTCATTCGAGCAGCTTTGTTGGAAAAAGTCCTCTCCTCCTAATCGCCCATCAGCGTTGGGTCGATTTCTAACCCGCGTCTTATCCCGCGTTGGGTCGATTTTATCTCAGAATTAGGCTGTTTTTACATCAACGCCATCATCAATAGTTGCGTCCATGTAAAAAACAATGAATTACGGCATAAAATCGGCCCAACGCGGTGTTATTTAAAACCGATTTTTCGATCTTCTTTTTCAGCTGCCTTAATTGCGTAACCAAAAATTATTGGCAAAGGCAAAACGATACAGCTCAAGGTAAAAGTAACCATAGAGGTAATAGTTAAGTACGCAGGCCAGCCTAGAGGCAGACAAAGAAACATTGTGATGATAGAAGTCAGCATCAGCGAATAGCCGACTCGTTTCCCGAGCTTTACACGCTTGCGAATTTTTTCGCGCTGTACCAAAACTGGGTCTGTGATGCTATTGGTTTTGACATCAATATTTGCTGCTTCGATCGGATCCACATTTATATCTTAGATTTTGAACAGGCAGGTATTCGAAAGATATCTAGCTTTGCTTGTTTACAAGCATATTTAAGCGTCGATTAGTTGAATCTAAAACTGCTCGTGCAATTGCATCTGCTTCATTATTTTGTCTAACTATTGCTGAACCTGAAACGATTTGTTCGTCTGGTGGAATTACAAAAATTACTGTAGTTACAGCAACATCAGCGCCACCAATTCGTACAACTTGAGCTGCATCTACATCTAGAGATTCCGCGAGAGGTTCTAATTGTCGGAGTGCATCGAGTGTTGCTTGTGCAATTAAACGATATCGTGCAGCTGATGCAACTGAACCTTCAGCGAATCCAAGTGCTTGAGTTTCTTCGTGCTCTAGTGAAACTTTTACAGTTGAACGCAAACCTGTTGATTCAGAAGTGATACCCATAATGCGAGGACGGAATTCTCGGTCTAAAATGAAATCTGATTCTGGTGCATCTATTTGAACAATTGAAATTCTTCTACGATCAATATCGAATCCAAAACTAGCAATAGCTACAGATTGAATATCTCTCACCAATTGTTTTGGAGCTTTGTTTGGGGCAGCGACTATGTGAACTTCACTTGGTTCGCCATCGTAACCTGCAACCACGCGAGCTGCTTGAATGTCTGGAAGTCTGCGAAGTTCTTTTTCGAGCAGAATAATTGGGTCGTTACCTTCATATTCGATAACCGAAATTACGTTCTCTTGCTCATCCATGTTTGTAGACCCCTGAAATCATATAAGCGTTTAGCTAATTGGTACATTCTACACCAAAATGGTATATCAATGTAAAGCATTTTCGAGATATTTCCTAGAAATTGCCCATTTTCTCCGGTTTTCTCAGGCTAATCGATAAGAAGAGTTCGTTCCAATCCTCGACCTTTCCGTGCCAGAATCAAGTTTGAGCAAGAAGCCCGGGGCAGCCTCGAAGTGGCACGGAAAGACGTTTACAGAATTCATTACGTTTGGACGATAGTGAATGGATTTATTCCAGTGACTTTTTAGGCATGCTAGTAACTAAACTGGAGAAGTGAATTCGAAAACTAACTCAAAAGACTCAACGTACCCGGCTGTAACTTCTTCCCCGGACCTACCAAAAATTGAAGAGGATATCCTAGAACTTTGGGAAAAAAACAAGACCTTTCAAGCAAGCGTTGATGGTAAGAAGAATATTGCAAGCGACGAAAAAGATCTGGGCGAATACGTATTTTATGACGGCCCACCATTTGCAAACGGTTTACCTCACTATGGACATTTAATTACAGGTTTCGTTAAAGACACCGTACCTAGATATCAAACGATGAAAGGCAAGAAAGTCGCACGTCGATTTGGTTGGGATTGTCACGGGCTCCCAGCTGAAATGCAAGCCGAAAAAGAAACTGGAATTTCAGGCCGAATGGCGGTTATGGAATACGGTATCGACAAATTCAACGATGCATGTAAAACATCTGTACTTCGCTTCACCAACGAATGGCGACAATATGTAACACGTCAAGCGCGATGGGTAGATTTTGACAACGACTACAAAACTCTCGACATCGATTACATGGAAAGTGTTATTTGGGCATTCAAAACACTTTATGACAAAGGTTTAATTTATGAAGGCCTGCGAGTCTTACCTTATTCCTGGGCTGCAGAAACAGTTCTTTCCAACCATGAAACAAAACTTGATGATTCATATCGTGAACGCGATGATCCTGCATTAACTATTGCATTCAAAGTCAAAGAATTAGCCGACAAAGCGAGCGTTGCACTCGGCACAGTGCTCGGCGATATGGAATTAAACATTGTCGCATGGACAACAACTCCTTGGACTTTACCTTCAAACCTTTCATTGGCAGTTGGAGCTGAAGTTGAGTACGCCATAATGAAACTCGATGGGAAAGCTTATGTTCTTAGCACTTCGGCTTTGGAGAAATATTCCAAGGAATTCGAAAATGCAGAACAAATCGCGACTTTGCCTGGAGACGCTCTTGAAGGTACAACTTATGAGCCATTGTTTCCTTACTTTGCTGACATTGAAGGGGCTTTCCGAGTTCATTGTGCAGACTTCGTTTCTACAGAAGATGGAACCGGTGTAGTCCACTTGGCTCCGTATGGTGAAGACGACTTTGAACTTTTGAGTGCAAAAGGAATTGAGATTCCAGTTGCTGTAGATGCTCAAGGAAAGTTCGATTCACGAATTCCCGACTATGAAGGTCAACTCGTTTTCGATGCCAACTCTCAAATTGCAAAAGATCTAAAAGCTCAAGGCAAAGTAATTCGTCACGATACTTACCGTCACCCTTACCCGCACTGTTGGAGAACAGACCAGCCATTGATCTATCGACCAATGAGTTCATGGTTTGTAAAAGTTACAGACATTAAAGATCGAATGCTTGAACTAAACCAAGAAATCAATTGGATTCCAGAACATGTAAAAGATGGTGCTTTTGGAATGTGGTTAGAAGGCGCACGGGATTGGTCGATATCTAGAAATCGATTCTGGGGTTCACCAATTCCAGTTTGGCAAAGTGATGACCCTAATTACCCGCGAATCGATGTGTATGGTTCTCTCGATGATATTGAAAAAGATTTTGGTCGTCGTCCTTCAGATTTGCACCGTCCAGAAATCGATTCTTTTACTCGACCCAACCCGGATGATCCAACAGGAAAATCAACAATGCGCAGAGTTGAAGAAGTTTTCGATTGTTGGTTTGAATCAGGTTCTATGCCTTACGCTCAGGCACATTATCCATTTGAAAACAAAGAGTGGTTTGAAAATCATTTTCCTGGCGATTTCATTGTGGAATATATAGCTCAATCGCGAGGATGGTTCTATACCATGCACGTATTGGCAACTGCATTGTTTGATAAACCAGCATTTAGAACTTGCATGGCGCATGGAAATATTCTTGGTGCTGATGGTCGCAAGATGAGCAAGCGTTTGAAAAATTATCCTGATCCATTGGATGTTTATGCAAACTACGGATCAGATGCAATGCGTTGGGCTTTGCAAAGTTCTCCAGTGCTTCGAGGGCAAGATTTAATTGTTGGTGAAGATGTTTTTGCTACGTCTACACGCAATGCAATTTTGCCTTTTTGGAACTCGTATTACTTCTTTACTTTGTATGCGAACAGCGATGGATTGCAAGGAACATTCATTACAGATTCTGCCAGCGTTTTAGACAACTACATGTTGGCCAAAACTCGAAGTTTCATAGAAAATCTCACAACATCAATGGATGAGATCGATCTATTTGAAGCCAGCGCATTATTTGAAACTCATTTAGATGTTCTGACTAACTGGTTTATCCGAAGGTCTAGAGAACGTTTTTGGCGACATGAACACGATGACGACAAGATCAATGCTTACAACACTTTATATACAGTTTTAGAGTTAACTTCTCGAGCAGTGGCTCCATTGTTGCCTCTAGTTGCCGAAAATATTTGGCGTGGACTTCATGCAAGTGAAGTAGCAGACAACGATGAACTGAGCGTTCACTTGTCGAGTTGGCCTCTTGCTGACGCACAACTTTTGCCAAATGATGCAGAGCTTATTCAGTCAATGGACATGGCAAGAGAGATATGTTCGAACGCGTTAGCAATTAGGCGAGCAAATGATCTTCGCGCAAGGTTACCGCTAGCGAAACTTATAGTTTCAGGTCCTAATGCGAACGTAGCTCTTCGGTTTTCAGATGTTATTAAAGACGAAGTCAATGTTAAAGAAGTCGTATTCGAAGATGATGCAAGTGCATATGGAAAGCAAAAGTTGAACCTTGTTCCTGCAATTATGGCTCCTCGTCTTGGACCTGATGCAAAAAATGTTTTTGCCGGATATAAAAAAGGGGAGTGGACTCTGGAAAATGGAGTAATGACTGTTGGTGGAATCGAGCTTAACGATGATGAGTACAACCTTGTGCTTGACCCGCTCAATCAAGAAACTGCTCGAGCGTTAGACGACAGAACAACCATTGTTACATTGGACGTCGAGGTAACTCCAGATCTCGCAAGAGAAGGTTTGGCGCGTGACATTGTTCGTGCGATTCAAGAAGAGAGAAAAACTTTAAACCTAGAAATTACGGACAGAATTTTCGTTGAAGTTGTGGGAGACTCTGCAATTGCAGATGCAATCGAGGCTCATGTCGACATAATTTCAAAAGAGACTTTGGCAGACGAAGTGAAATCCTCACCTGGTGATGGCGAGTTCAAAGTTTCTGTTGAAAAGGCATAGATGGCAATTCAGTACTCGATCCATAAAGCAGCTGAAGAAGATCTACCTTCTTTGCTTCGCCTAAATCATGAACTTTTTGAATATGAATACGCACAGGGTTTTTCTAGTACCTATGACCGCAAGTGGACCTATAGCGATGCAGGAACAAAATATTTCAGAGATATTATCGAAAGTGAAGATAAAAATGCTTGGATAGTGTTTAATGAACAGAAAATTCAGGCTGGTTTTCTCATAGCTGTTGTTCATGATTTACCTTACCGAGATCCTTCAAGGGTCGCGGAGATCGAGATGGTATATATCGATGAAGATTACAGGTGTAGCGGTATAGGTAGAGATTTAGTAGAGCATTTCAAATCTTGGGCGTCAGAAAAAGGCGCTGGTATATTGCGTGTTGGAGCTTTAGCTGGAAATAAACACGCTCGTGAGTTCTATGAAAAATGGGGATTCACTGAAGCCGAGATAATGTACGAAATTACAGTTCAAAAGAACAGCTAATTTGCGCTAACCTGGATTTCTAATGGCAAATCGAAAAAAATCTCTTACAGGCATTAAACCTACTGGCACACCACATCTTGGAAACATTATTGGTGCAATTATGCCAGCGCTGGAATTGTCAAAAAACTACGACACCAACTATTTCATTGCTGATGCACACGCGCTCACGACTGTTACCAATCCAGATGAATTACGTCAACATACTTTCGAAGTTGCAGCTACCTGGTTGGCGCTCGGGTTAGATCCTGAAACTTCCACTTTTTATCGCCAAAGCGACATTGCAGAAGATTTTGAACTCGCTTGGATATTCAATTGCTTAACCCCAAAAGGATTGATGAATCGTGCTCATGCATACAAAGGCTTTGTTGATGCCGCAACGCAAGCAGGAAGTAAAGATCCAGATTCACAAGTGAACATGGGCCTATTTAGCTATCCGGTGTTGATGGCCGCAGACATAATCTTATACAGCGCTGATGTAGTTCCAGTAGGGCAAGATCAAAAACAACATGTTGAAATTGCTCGCGATATCGCAATTAAATTCAACAATCTATATGGCGAAATTTTGACTGTTCCTGAGCCATTGATTGAAAAAGAAGTGGCAACACTACCTGGGTTAGATCATAGGAAAATGAGTAAGAGTTATAACAACACAATTTCATTGTTTGTCTCCGACGACGAATTACATAAGCAAATCAAGAAGTTCACAACTGATTCTGTGGAGCCTGGAGAAACAAGAGACCCAAAAGATGTACCAATTTTTAAGCTAATCGAAGCTATTGCGAGCCCTGAGGCGACAGAACAAGTGGCGAACAATCTACGTGATGGAAATATTCGGTGGGGCGACATAAAAGAGCTCTTATTTGAACAACTTAAAGAACAGTTCGGTCCAGCTCGCGAAAAGTATGCGCAATTGCAAGAAGATCGAAGCTATGTTGACAAAGTTTTAGCTCAAGGTGCGTTGACTGCTCAAGATCAAGCAAAGCTTCTTATGGAGCAAGTTCGAAAAGCTGTCGGTCTAAGGTAGACCAACAGCTTTAATTTTATGGAATAGCTGAAAAGCTAACTATCCAATTGACGTTTGTAATTGTGTAGTTACCTTGATTGTCAACTGTCGCAGTAAAGTCCACTGCAATATATAGCCATCCGGATTTAGGGTAGTAAGCACGCCCTTTTAGAATTGGGTCATTCCAACTATCTACTCGCACTTTGGAGAGACTGTGATCGCTGATCATCTTGCGGATAGCTATGTCTTGTTTTGATGCAACTGGCGGAGCCGTAGGAGGAGCAGTTATTGGCGGAGGCAAAGTAACTGATACTGGCGTCGTTGGTGGAGTTGTCTGCTGTGTTCCAGTTGCTGGTGTTGTTGCTTGTGTTGGTTGAGTTGGCAGTGTACCTGTAGGGTTTGGTTTACCTTGCCAGCTAATTGCACCGCGGCCGAATGAAATACCACTAGCGAGATTTAGATCTCTTGCAATGTACGCAAGATCTCCCGTGAGCACTTTTCCTCCGGTAGCGGCTCGAGAGTTTGGAGAGACATTGAAATTAAATCTCTGTCGATCAACAAAAAGTGCGTTTTCAGTGCCGTCAATACCGATTCCGTTCGGCTCTATACCCTCAGCTTTTGCTGCACTATGAGTTAAGAAAGATTTATTTACGCTAGCTCCACGATAGCCAATTGCATTTCTAGGAGCAGCTGCACTTTCTCGGAAATAGGCATTGTAGTCAAGTTCAGTAATCATCTGACTTGGAATTACAGAGTCGGGATTGTTGAAACCGTTTATTTCTAATAGCTTGATCGTTCTGCTGGTACCTCCAGAAGCAAGCAGATTATTTACAATGACATTGTTTCTAGTTTCTGAATACGGGTCGGCTGGTGGTCGGCGTCCATCTTCATAGACTGCAATATTATTTCCGTTATTAAACAAAGTATTGTGAACAATTTTGGTGCTCGGTGAAGCTAGCTTTATACCTTCTCCTCCATTTTCAAAAATAACATTGGAGGCAATAGTCCCAGCATCAGAGAGCTCATAGAAAATTCCGTGTTTTGAATTGTTGTGGATCAAGTTGCCGTAATATTTCATACCGACACATGCAAGATCACACCAAATTCCTGTTCCATTATTGTGTTCAACAACATTATTTCTGATAATGCCGTTGATGGTTTTAACCATTTTTGTGCCAGCAACAGTTAAGTTCGCGCTATCTGAATTAGCGAAGTTTGAAATGTTGTTTCCTCGAATGTGGTTTTTTTCTACAAGAAGATTATTTGATTGGAATGAATCAAATCCGTTATGTCCATTTGATAGAAAGACATTTCCTCTAACAATTGTGTTGTCTGTATTGCTTACAGATGTTCCTCTAGATGAGTTCTGAAAAAATGTGTTGTTTTCTAAAATTATTCCACTTGGTCGACCGTTTCCACCTTGGGCGACTTGAAGCGCCGCACCATGATATGTTCCTTGAACTTTGGCTGGGTTTAATACAGATCCATATCGTCTGATTCCAATTCCACGCAATGTAGCGGTAACGGCAGATAGATCAGCAAATTTGCGCTTTGCGGTGACTTCTACTTTCTTGCCAATAGGACTGACTCCGATGTAGAGGGTGTTTGCGGCAATGTCATAGAAAAAGTTATTTCCCGATGCTGCTTTTGCTCGAGTATCAACTTCATTTAGAAGTTGATCGTCAACAAAAACCATTTGCGGGCTCCAAGACATTGGGTATGCAGGGTTGATTTGGTCAAGAGCATCTAGACAAAGCGTGCGATCATTACAAAGTCCAGATGATGGAGAGTTCGATAATTTATATCCTCCTGCGCTGTCTGCGGTCCAACCTGAAGTTAGTACAGTGCCATCGAACCACACTTGTGAATTAGGAGCTGCTTGAATCGTGACATTTTTGTAGATACTCAAATCGCCTTCACGATAGACACCCGCGTTTACAACGATTGTGCCACCACTTGGAACTTTGGAGAGTGCAAGCGCAAGAGTTGGAACTGGCGCACCTGCAAGGCCTGAGTTGGTTGTTTTTCCAATCGTTTGATCAACATGAATGGCATTCGAAGGAACAAGGTAGTTCGTTGATTCAATTGTCGGAACCAGAGCTACAACCGGGGGCGTGCTGTAATGGGGTGCAGGGTCTAAGGCGAAACTCGGTATAGTTACAGCAATGGCTGCAACTAAGGTAAGGCACATAATTGCACGCAAAGGTTTAGTGTTAAATTTTGAAATGTTTAGATGTGGCAAGACGACAATCCTTTGTCTGGGCAGTTTTGGGCAGTTATTCTGGGCTATTTCTAACTATACAGAGGCATAGCTCAGTTAACTAGGTTGTCTTTTCTTTGCCTATTTCGCGAAAGTTGCTATTTAGATTTTGAGCAGTTTTGACTTTGAAAACCTCAATAACGTTGCTCCAGCGCCGAGCAGCATCAGAGCTGATAGTAATAAGGCTAGGTCTAAACCTGTTTCCGGCAATGTCCCAGCAACTTGATAACGAACAGTATTGATTCCCAATACTTGAGCATCGGCCACTACCGCTGAGTAGTCAAGAATGTCATTATCTTGGGCAAGTGATACAGAGATCGTCTGACCAGCTACAAGATTTTTAAGTCGAATCTCCCATAAGTTGTCGCCAACTTGAACCAGAGAGTCGACTTCACCATTTGTAACTGTAATATCGCTAACGTCAAAAGACGGCGCATAGATTTCCTTGTTAAATGAAATTGTAAAGCATGCTGTGTTAGATGTAACTACTTCTCCAACTCCTGCACAACGGTCAACAGTGGCACGCAGTACGGTGTTGTCGAATCCAAGATAAACAAAATTATCATTGTCAATACTAAATGGGTCAGTGCTCGGCGTGAATATTGCAAGTTGCAACAAAATCGAATCCTTGTCGTCTCCAACCAAAATGGCCATAACTTCTGTATCTCCATTTGAAAATGGTCCGTTGGCCACCATATTAAAAGTCAATTTATATTCGGCACCTGCGGGTACAAAACCTGATGTTGGCAAAATCTGACATCCTGCTAGCTCAGCATCGTAACCTGCAAAAGCTGGTAGAGAGTTCTGGCCAACGTTGACCGGGCCACGTGAACCACAAACATCAGGTCCCGGAGGAATCGCCAGATTGTCACTTAAGTCGTTATCAGTGACACTAACGAAAGTTGTTCCGGTAGGAAGGATGAAATAGACGCCCATTGGGTTGCCGCCACCGTTTATGAACTGTCCTTCTCCAGTGTTTTTGATCGTGAGTTCGTAAGAGACTGCGGTGCCGTCTACTATTGGGCCAGTTGTGAGTAGTCTCGTTTCTAAAACTAAGTTTGGATCAAGCACAATCGGCGCTGAAGTTAATGAGGATGTGTCGTTAGAATCATTAGGGTCGATGTTTGGAGTTGAGTCCCCTAAAGTGCTTGAAAGAATTGTTGCCGTAAATTCGATAGTTTGACCAATGTCTCCAGTTACATCACCAATAAAACCAATTGCAACACATTCACCAGGTTTTGATTCATCTACATCTGGTGTGCCGGCATCGTTAAGGACATAACCTTTTATTTCGCCTTCCCACACGCCGGTATCTCCGTCATAGGAACCATTATCGGAAGGATTTGAGCCGGCGAAGCCAGTTGGAAGAGCTACGTTATCTGTAATATCGTAATTGGTTGCTGTCACATCAAGAACTAAACCGACAATGGAATCTGGTCCGGAGTTACAAATTAATGCAGCAAATGCTCGATCGCCTGCGACGCTAGCAACATTTATAGAAAGATCACCGGATGTTCCTTGTGGAGCAATGGGTTCAACCGCAAATACGCTTGTTGCAAAACTCAATTGTGCGATCAAACAAATCGCTGATATCGCAATTAACTTGGTAAAAAGATTTTTGGCTCGTCGCATTAAAAACTCCCTTTTGAATACCCTATATATGTCGTCATTTCAGCGGAAGAACTTATAAGCAATTCGACCTAAATTCTTCGACCAAGCAATTCGCCATATGCGCGTTGGGCCGATTTTGTACCGCAATTGCATGTTTTTTACAACGACGCAGCCGTTAATCTCGGCGTTGTTGTAAAAACAGCCAAAATCTGGCACAAAATCGACCCAACGCAGGTTTGACCTACGACTAAAGTGAAATCGGTGAAAAACGAAAAGGCACTATTTGATGAAGTCAGCAAGGTCGTTTCCAGACCTGTGAAAAGTAGCGATGATTTCTGGGATATTAGTTTTGTACTTCATGCTCCATTAGAACTTTGCGCAAGGTATTTTTTGTTGCCGCTTGTAAAAGACGAGTATCGATCAGATGCTTTGCAGCAAATGGAAAATATTAGAAATCGATTTGAAAAATTCGAACAAATCAAAGATGATCGTGGGCGTAAGGTCTTAAGCTTTGAAACTGATTTTGGGAAATGGTCCACTTCATTTGCCTACGCTGGGCATGCAACAATTCTCGCCGCGTTAGCAAAACGTATAGGAGAAACAAACGAAGATATTACTGATGTTCTCGAAACTATGAATTCGACTTTATCTGAACCGGATGTTGCAAGGTTCTCATGGGCAAAACTTTCAAAGGATGAACTTTTGAGTGTTGCTAATGAAGTGCCGGTTGACCGCTCTAATATTTCATCGTGGTTTATTTCTAATGTCGCGAATGTAGCTAAATCTAAAGGGAACACTGAAACAATTGCTGGAGTTGTTCGAGCTGCCGAAAAAAGTGAACTCATTGCTCCACTAGTTAAATCTTGGATTGAAATCGACATTGATCCATTCGATATGTTGCATCACGTGTATCCCTTAATGTTAAGAATTGCTGCACTTTCGATGATTATCGAAGACGAGAGCGAGTCGAAATATGGTTGGACACACTGTTTAACTATTCCACATTCGCAGTGGGTTTTGGCAGACAACCCGGATATTCAAAAAGAATTGTTTTGTTCTTCATTAACTTATGTTGCATCATTTAGAAGCACTTCTGGCGAAGTCGAAATAACAGCCGAAGATTTCAATAAGTATTTTAACGAAGATGAAGAAGCTGTTTTCACGAGTCATTATGAAATGTTCACCGATATTATTTCTCGCGCGAGTGTTTTGGAAGATGTACATTTAGTTAAATATGTTTATTCATGTTTCGACATCGCAAAACGAGATCCTCATTATGCACAGTTATATTTGACTGCGGCTCTGGCTCTGCTAAAGCAATGGGAAGTATAATATTTATGCATGGATAGCGCTTTAGATTTAACGGATTTACCTGGTGATTTCACTTCTTTTGAGGAGTTAAAGGAAGACTATCCAGAACTTCGCCCTTCTGATTGGAAAGCACTTGCGAGCGCGATCAATATTCCCATACGACGAGGTAGAGTGCGTGAAATTGGTCGTGTCGCTGGCCGTTCCGTCCAGGGTTTAACCTTTGACGAAGTTGCATTAATCGAAGAAACATATGCAACTTTGCGCGCGGATGAAATTAGAAGAATTGAAGCTGCTGAAGATGAACAAATTGCAGAACAAGAGAGACAAGAAGCAATAGCTCTCGCTCAAAAGGAAGCACAAAAACGAGCTGCAGAAATTGCAGCTCGGGAAGCAAAAGCTTTAGCTCAAGCACAAAGAGAGGAACAAGAACGCCAAAAAGCTCTATCAATTGCACAAAGAAGTGCTCAACTAAAAGCTGAACAGCGAGCTGAAGAGCGACGATTGGCTGACGTTGCTAAAAAAGGTCCTATCGCAGCCGAAGGGACAATGTCTTGTCGTAAGCTCGCAATAGAACTTGGAATTGCGCAAGAAACTCTCGATTCAATAGCAAGAAAAAATGGAATTAGGTCTCGACGATATCGATTTGAAATTGGACCTGGTGGCTCTGGATACAGCAAAGAACAAAGCGACTTGCTGAGGGAAATTGTCGGGAAGCGTTTAGAAAAGGTTGCAGGAAATGATGTGCATTCATTGGCGAGTATACGAAAAAGCAGAAAAATTGGAGCCACAAAACTTAAAGGTATTCTCGAAAAGTTAGAAATCAAACCGAAGTCCTATTTTTTTGGAGCAGTTTGGGGTGAAGGAATATCAACGGAGCAATTAAAAATTTTAGATCGTTATTTAACGTCTCAAGTCGCAAAACCTGCACCTAAAAGTGTTAGATCAATATATAGTTGGGCCAAGAAACTCGGAATGAGTCCATCAGTGCTTACGGAAATGGCGATCGGTGCAGGTATCCAGCCTCGAACTTTTAGTTTTCGAGGGCATCCAGGTGCTGGCCTTTCCAAAAGTGAAATAGCCAAAATTAAAGCAGCATATAGCCCTGAAAATTTGGCAAGTGTACTTCCACTGTCTGTCAACGAAGCGGCGAAGGCTAGAAAATTGGCGCCGACAACGATGAAAAAGCTCGCATTAGAGTTTGGTATTGAATTAAAAATGTATCGATTTGGAAATAAATCTGGCTTAGGAATAACCCCACAACAACTCGAAGAGTTTGATGCACAATATGCAGCAAAAGAGGGGACACCAGTACCTGATGGTTATAAGTCAGTAAAGCGCCATGCTCGTCCTAGAAAAATGACAGAGAAAATGCTGCTAAAGCTAGCTGAAGGCGCGAGTGTAAAACCCACTAAATTTTCTGTAAGAGGTGTAGTTACCGATTGTTTCTCAGACGATGACATATTGAAAATTGAACAGGCATACGACCCGGAAGTCATGAAAACAATATTGCCAATAACGGTGCGTTCGTATGCGAGCTCTCAGCGGACAAAAGCTGAAGTGATACAAGAACTAGCGCAAGGTGCCAAAATTGAACTTAAACCATTTCTGTTTGGCGGAAAGATGACTCCCAGCATTACACCGCAACAGATAGTTGAACTTGAAAAAGCATATGAAGGATTGCCTCGAGCTCCATTTTCTGATGAATCAGTATTTCCGCTAAGTGAAATTGCTGACGAAGAAGGATTAAATTACCGCACACTTCGAAAACTGTTTGAGAGAGCTGAAATGGAAATTGGAGTATATCGATTCCCTAATGGTCGAGACTATCCAGGTTTGCGCCGCGAACAAGTTGCCCAACTAAAGGAAGTGTACCGACCTTTCTTCGAATCATCGGGAACTTCTGGCATTTCCAGATAGAACGCAATCCATGTAGAATGCTTATGCATGGATGGCAACGCTAGAAAAACGGATTCTAAAGCTTATTTTGTCACTTTAGACGAACTTATTTTTGATTATCCCGGAACTACAATGGATGATTGGCTAGCTCTGGCTGAAGGTGTAAATGTTCAATTTCATCGCACGCGTGTTCCTAATGTTAATTGTTCGGTCAGCAGGATTACAGTTGCTCTGCTCGAAGAAGACGTAATCAAAATAGAAGAAGCCTATGGGCTTTCAACATATCAAGATCCCGAAGTTGAAGATTCAATCGCAGACGTATCGATTGAACGCGCAGACGACTCAATAATTTCTGCAGACTTGCTTGCAAGAAGTCTGAAAGTGCGAACTAAGAATTTAATTAGAACAGCAAAAGAGCTTGGTCTAGAAGTTAAAGTGTATGACTTTGGACCAGGACCCAATACTGTTGGTTTCAATACTGATCAAGCAGAGATTCTGCGACAACATGAAAAAGATCGAGCTACCAAGTTTGCAACGGAAGATATTTATTCAATTGCTACTGTGCGCAAAAAGCTAGGCACAGGAGTCGAGAAAACATTTAAATTGTTGGACGACCTTAAAATTACACCAGGCACATATTTATTTGGGAAAAGAAGATCCGAAGGTTTGGGAATTACGCAATCAGAGTTCGAACTGTTGAAAGCAGAAGTTGAACGGCTAGCCATTCCGAACGCGCCATCCGATGTTTCGGCAGTTAATCGAATTGCTCCAACGCTCAAGATGGGACCAAAAACTTTGAAGAAATTAGCAAACGGAGCAGGAATTGAACCTGGTAGATATCTTTTTAATGGAGTAGCAGGATACGGATATTCAAAGGGTCAACTTGAAAGTGTTCGACAAGCTTATCTACCTTTTCAGACTTCGCGGTGATCCTTGAATTAAAGGTCGCGATCTGGAAAGCGTAGAACATTTGATCCGGTAGGGGATTCTATTGTTCGAGGTGAAATAACCTGAGGATCCTGAGGCCTTTGAGGACTTCTTGGCGCAAAGTGTCGTTCAGCACGAGTCCAAACTTCAGTACTTAAAGTCAGACTTTTCAAAGTATCTTTTGCCCACTGATAACCGTCGCGGGTGAACTCAAATTTTTCCGGGTCTGTTTCTGAAGTTTTAATTACACCTGCTCTTATGAGTGCTCGAAGATCTCCTTCAAGGCCTGGAAAGCTTTCAAAATTTGCCATGATGTCTTCGTATCCAACTGGCCGGTCGGTAACGAATTGACTAGCGGCTAAAAGAAAATGTTCGCCTGGATCTTTTGGAACTTTCAATGGTCGAGCAATCTCAGCTGGTCGATTACTTCGCCTGTTTCTAATTCCTTCGCTTATCGTCCTGAACATTTTTTATCTTCCTTAAATTTAACTTCCAGAATAATTTGGAGCTTCGTGGGTAATAATCACATCGTGAGGATGATTTTCGCGCAAGGCCGCAGGAGTTACACGCACGAACTGTGCTTGAGTGCTCATATTAAGAATTGTGTCTGCGCCTATGTAGCCCATGCCTGACCGAAGACCGCCTGCTAGTTGATACAGAACTGATCGAGTGTCGCCTTTGAAAGGAACCATTCCCTCAACGCCTTCTGGAACAAGTTTTGATTCTAAATCTTCGTCTGCTTCCATGTGATCTTGGAAGTATCTGTCGCGAGATCCGCGTTTCATGGCGCCTAGAGATCCCATTCCGCGGAATGACTTGTACAAGTGACCTTCGCGCATGATTTGCTCGCCCGGCGATTCTTTACAACCAGCCAACATTGTTCCAAGCATTACCGTGCTTGCACCTGCGCTCAAAGCTTTCACTGCATCACCACTGTGACGGATTCCACCATCAGCAATAATTGGAACACCAGTAGATTGTGTAACACTAAAGACATCCATAATTGCAGAAAGTTGTGGCGCACCGACACCTGCAACTACTCGAGTTGTACAAATCGAGCCAGGACCGATACCAACTTTTATTGCGTCGACGCCGATGTCGATTAAATCTTTGGCTGCTTGAGCTGTTGCGATGTTACCGACAATGAGTTGAAGTTCAGGAAAATCTTTTCGTACTCGAAGTGCAGTTTGAATTACGCGTGAAGAGTGTCCGTGGGCAGTGTCTATAACAATGACATCTACTTTTGCGTTTGCTAATTCTTCAACTCGTTCGTCTGTGCTTGCGTCTGTTCCGACCGCGGCCGCAACTGCCAAGTGGCCTTCAGAATCTGTGTTTGCAAGTGGAAATTTATCTGTTTGTGAAATGTCTCGAAGTGTCATTAAACCAGACAGGCGTGCATTTTTTACAAGCGGAAGTTTCTCGATCTTATTTTTCACCATTATTTCGCGAGCATCTTCAGGTGAAATCGGTTCGGTAGCTGTAATGAGGTTTGTTGTCATTACTTTTTCAACTTGTTCATCTAAATCATCTGTTGAACGCATATCGCGAGTAGTAAGTATCCCAACTAGAGAACCGTGTTCGTCGATTACGGGAAGCCCATGAACATTATTGGCGCGCATTAAAGTTCTAGCTTCAAGAATAGTTTGATTCGGGTTAACTGTAATTGGTTGACGTATTACCAAACTTGAAGCTCGTTTTACTTTGCGTACTTCATCGGCTTGGCTGATTGGATCCATGCTTCTATGGAGAACGCCAATGCCACCAGACTTTGCCATAGCAATTGCCATTTCGCTTTCTGTAACAGTATCCATAGCTGCGGAAACAAAAGGAACGTTAAGAGAAAGGTTGCGAGTGAATTGTGTTTTAGTACTCACTGCACTTGGAAGGATGTCGCTTGATTGAGGCAATAAAAGTACATCATCGAAAGTTAAGTACGTAGGAATTGTAGCAATTTTGTCGATTGTCGATTGAGAGTAGGCATTTGCGGGGCTAGTTTGTTCGTTCGAGATCGCTTCGCGGCTTTTATCGTTCTCTAGCTCCATGAATCAATTATAGTCACCTGCGGGTTTAATAAGCCAATGCGCTCTGGCGTAGTATTTGTGAGATGAGTAGCTCCGAAGACGTTGAAGTTGAAACAGAGATCGATACCACCATTGATATAGATGGGGCGATCGATGGAGCACATAAATTGCTCGAGTGTTTGGGTATTGATTTGTCCGATGAGATTTTGGCACAGACTCCAGAACGTATGGCTTTGAATCTGGCGGAGTTTTTAAACCCTTTGCCTTTCGACATGACTACTTTTCCAAATGATGAAGGTTATGACGAACTTGTGATTGTGAAGGACATTCCTTTTCATTCTTTGTGTGAACATCATGTGTTGCCTTTTGTCGGAGTGGCGCACGTTGCTTACATTCCTGGAGAGAGAATTTTGGGATTGTCAAAGCTTGCGCGTGTTGTTGAAAAGTTTGCTCGCGGACTTCAGGTTCAAGAAAGATTAACAGCGCAGATTGCAAACTTCATCGAAGAACAGTTGCAACCAAAAGGTGTAGGTGTAGTTTTGTCTGCGGAGCATTCGTGTATGACTTTGCGTGATACAAAATCGACAGGTTCGGCTACGGTGACGTCGAGTTTGAAAGGTTTGTTGCGCGACTCAGACCGTTCGCGAGCAGAGTTCTTCAGTCTGATTAATTAGCAACTCCAGCGTTGGGCCGACTTTCCACGTTGGGCCGATTTTGTTTCGCAATTCAGTGTTTTTTACATGGACGCAGTCGTTAATTTCAGCGTTGTTGTAAAAACAGCCAAAATTTGGCATAAAATCGGCCCAACGCGAGCTACCAGCCGCGGTAGTCTTGGCCGAAGTTTTGGCCGGAACCATTCACTCCCAAGATGCCATTTACCCGATCAGAGAGATATGAATTCTCAAACGCTCCTGCAATAATCATTTTTTCGTCGCGGCCCAAACCTTTACGGCTCAAATCTTGCACCGTGTTCATTTCTAAGTCAGGGTATTGACTTTCCCTCATCGCGCGAGCAAGAGCATGCAACGTATTCGGGCCTAGAGGTTGATAGTTAACAACCATTGCGCGAATTTCATGACCGGCGTGTGAATGTGAAGTTGCTTCAATTAGCTGTGCAGTATTTTCATCGCCAAGAGCTTCTCTATAAACCAGTGTGTGAACGAGTTGTTTATCGACATTCTGAGTTTTGCTGAACTGTAGAGTCAACTCGTTGAAAGCTCGCTGTCCGAGTTGTTGTCGATCTACGAGAGCTTGACGTAATTCGCTTGCTAAAATTGTTTCTTTAGTTACTCTGAGCAGTGTCGCAGCATGATGATCTGGAATGCCGTACGGCCGGAATGAATCTACGAGTTTTGCTACAAATGAAGGACGTAAGTTTGGAATTTTATGTTCAAGTTTTTCCATCATTGCAAAAGTGTCATCTCCGAATGTTCCGTGTTCAGCAAGAACATCCCACATTTCGTATGATTCGTTGTCTCCGACAGTTGCTTCAAGCAATGCGGCGGTTTGGCTATCTGAAATGGTCGAGCCGTAAAGCATTCTTTCAAGACTTTGGGGAGATCTAAATTCGATTCCGGCTACATCGCGAATTAAAACATCTAACGATTCCGGACCAAATCTATGACCGTGATCTTTATAGATCTTCTCGGCTTCATTTCTTTCCCAACGTGAATTTGTATTGGTAAGCAACGTTGCAAATTCGTGATCGGAAAATCCGACTGTTCCCAAAAGTATTTCGAACGCTTCCGTATTTAATTCACGGTGTTCTTTGACGTGATCCATGAATGCTTCTTTAATCTCAGGATACGAAACAGCTCTTTGCAAAATCAATCGTTGTGCAACAGGGAGTCGGTCAGCTTGCAAATCACGTGTTAGAAGTTGAGCATACTGACGTCCTGATAGCGCACGTTGATGAACTAAATGGCCAATAAGTTCATCATCTTTAATGTTGTTCTGAATTATCTTGTTGAAATAGCTTGTCGCGCTAGCTTTTCCTGGGAAATCTCTTCGAGCTATTTGGTCGAGCATGATTTCGAGGTCGTGATTGTCTGGAAGCACATCAATCAATTCACTCAGTTGATCATCGGACAACCTATTTGTGTTCAAAAGCGATTGAACAACATATCGACATAGATTTGACGAGTTTGTTTCAACTAGTTGCTTAGTTGCTTCAAAGCTTCGTGGTCCAAAGTTTCTTTGTAGATAGATGGAATTAATGTCGTATCCGTCTATATCTGTTGTATCCATTGCAGCGATTATTTCTGCAAGTTGATCGTCGCTTAACTCTTGGCTTTCGAGCATCCCGTATAGTGCAAAGTGTGCGTGTTCTGGCCGTGTGCGCAGTAAGTCGAAAGTAGCTTGAATCGTTTTTTCTCCAACTCGAGGTTGCCCGTAAAGATTTAACATGCAATTTCCATTTGTTTTTATTTCTGGAAGGCGCGCAACAATGGATGCAATTTGTTCGTCGCTTAAGTCGTAGTACTTGGTCAAGAAATTAATTTCAATCGCACTTCTAATTAATTCTGGTCGGATATCTTCGAGATTGTCTCGGACTGAATTTTTTGCTTTTTGATCCGGCTCTTTGGAGGCATCTTCATAGGCAAGTTTTGTTGTATCTTTTTGTTCTTGCTCGCTTAGTTCGAAAATGAAACTCTCGTAGGTACTTCTCAATTCCGGTACGCTTAAAACATATGCGCCAAGACGAACTTTATCGAGAGATCGATCAAACAATGATTGTGAAGCGTTGGCATCAGGCAGCCTTAGTTTTGCATCGAGCCTTTGCTGAATCAGCGAATCCGCATCCGAACTACTGAGGCCTGAGAGCTCCTCAGGGGTAATTTCTAAGTAAGAATAGAGTGTCATATCTTTGATAATTTCGTCTCATTCAAGCCTTGCCTAAATGGGCAATTCCGGATACTTTCTTCATACTTTCTTCCCGCGTTGGGCCGATTTTATCCCGAAAAACGTTATTTTTTACAAGGACGCATTTTTTGATACCGGCGTTGTTGTAAAAACAGCCAAAATCTGGCATAAAATCGACCCAACGCGGGGAAATGGTGAGGGGCAGGGGATTCGGCGAAAAAAGCGCAATTCGGGGCTATAGTTAGGGGCTGTTTTGGTCGATATTTCTGGTTAAGTTAGCAACATGGCAAATATCTGTGTTGCCCAGCAACTATGTTGTCATAACTGCATTTTCAATGATGCTTTTATACAACAATGTAAAGGGGACGTTTTGAAACAACAAGTATCGAAATGTCTTACTTTGATGATTTTTGAAAACGCACACTATGATGAGGGGAGGTGAGCGGGTTCGGGATTAAATTCCCGGGGGCTTGTGTGAAGTCCTTTGTTGGCTAGACATACTCAACTATTTTCTAAGCGAAGCGGAACACACGTGATTGCGCATTAGCGTGCAAGAGCGAACCCACGAAAAGTGAGGTGATGCTTTAATGAGAAAGTTGATATCTCGGGCGGCTACTTTTGGTGCTGAACTCGGAACTCTTGTTCTTAGTGGTGGTGCCATGTCAGGACGCCGTCGCTAATGTTTAAATAGCTAAGAGGGACTTCATTCAAGGCCTGATCCCATGCAAATGCAAGAAGTATTAAAAGCTCGCCTTTCAACAAGTGTTGTTTTTATGATCGCGGCGTCCGTCTCGGTTCTTTTAGTCGACGGAAATTTTGCCGTTGAATGGCTTCCAACTGCTTTCTTTGCAATGCTATTTTTACTCTCTGTTTTGCGCGATACCGTAGTGACTGAAGGTGATGTTGAAATCGGCATGAGTAGTAATACATCAATCGTGGGTGGTGCCGCGGTGGTGTTTTACACTTTAAATTCTCCACTTGGCTTTGTTTTAGCTTTACTTACGACTGTAATTTATCCCCCAAACATAAAAGATCGTAAATGGGGCTATTTGATTTTTAATGTTTCGATGGACCTATTGGCTGGATGCGCGGCCTATTTAACTTTGAGTCTGATGAACTTTTCAATTGAATCAAACATATTTTTGGTGATTCTTCAAGTGTTCATAGCAGTTTGTATATTTGAGTTTGTTAATTACTTTATTAATGGTATTTATTCTGCAATTTTGAACGAACCTTGGCAAGAACTCTTGTATGACTTAAAAAAGTCGCTGGTAGAGGTCCTACCCCTTGCCGTTTTCGCCGGAATTTTAGGAAAATTTTATTTCGATTTCGGCCCGGCGATGTTAATTATGTTTGTCGTTCCACTATTTTTTGGTCGAGAACTCGCAAATTCATATGCACGAATGGCAGAAACACAAAAATCAACTCTCGACACACTAACTCGCACTTTGGAAGCTAAAGACAAATACACAGCCGGCCACGTTGAGCGTGTTGCGAAGTTTGCTAAGTACATAGGTGAAGAACTTGGTTATTCTCCAAAGCACCTCGAGCGAATTCGTCAAGCTGCACTTTTGCATGATGCCGGAAAACTAATTGTTCCATCCGCACTTCTAAATAAACCCGGAAAACTAACTGAAGAAGAATTCAAAGTTATCCAACGCCATGAATTTGTCACAATCGAAATTCTTTCAATGATCGACTTTCTTGCTCCAATTGCATTCCTTGCCGGTGGCGATCATAACTCAATGGATGGAAAAAGCACAAAGAACCTAGACCCATTCATTGTTTCTGCATGTGATGCATTCGACGCTATGACATCATCGCGATCATATCGAAAAGCTCTATCAATGGAAATTGCTTTTGAGGAATTAAACAAAAAAGGTGGAAAGCAATTCCATCCAAAAGTTGTTGAAGCACTTATAAAAGCCATCGAATCACGTGGAGAACATTACGGGGATGGATACGAAACCGACATTGTTCACGAAGACGCTCCTGAAGCTGGAATCGGTTCAGCTGGAATCGGTGACTTAGAGGGTAAAGAAGAGAAAATTGGCGAATTCAAAACCGAAGCTGAAGCGAAAATCGCGGCTTCGAAAGAACTCGTTAGCGAAACCCATTCGATTCCTTCAGTAAAACGAAGTTCAGTCGAAGGCAGTGACACAGCAGCTTCACCCCAAATCGATGAATCTCCAAGAATCGCAGGTGAGTCATCATGAGCGGAATTGGCAAAATGACATCAGCACACGAAGAACGTAAAGACTCAAAAAAAGATGCTGAAATGCCTGCATGGCGAAAACAAATTCGTCCCAGAGCATTTAGAACAACAATTGCAGCATCAATTTTGCTCGCCGTCGGTTTCTATAGTTATTCGAATATCGAATACAAATGGTGGGGAATACTCGTCATGTTCACGGCTGCACTAGTGATCGGCGAGAGTCTTGAATTGCGACTCGCAAACCGTCCACCAATCCCAGTTTCGTTTGCTGCAATTATGGCATTGGCTCGAACGGTCACCAACGAAGGTCAGTTCTCTTGGGTTCACACGGGTGCGGTAATTCTTGCTTCAGTTTTAATTTCAACCTCGTGCTACGCCGGAATTCCTTTTACTCAAAGAGCAAAAATATTCACCGCGCGCATAATTGTTTACACAGTTGGTTTAGCTGCTGCCCATGGAATGCTCCAAGGAGTAGACCCATCTTCACAATGGTTGTACGCAGTTCTTATCGCAGCAACAGTTTGTATGCTTGGCGTTCACGAACTGCTCGCATGGGCGCAAGGTTACCCTCGCACATACGGATTCTTTCCTGCAGCCGCGCACGCATCTGTACTTGCCGGTGCTGTATTGATTGGTGTTGGTTATGCAGGTGTTGAAAAGTTCGAAGGAGTTACTCCAGCGCAGGGCGGAGGTAACGGCCTAGGAGTTAGTGCGCTTGTAACTTGTGCGATACCACTTTTGGTAGCTTGGTTCGCGTTCTCTCGCTATTACTCTGCATTAAAAACTTATCAGCAAACGATTCGTGCACTTAGTGCCGCGCCGGAACTTGGTGGCATTGTTGCTTGGGGTCATGCTGACAGAGTTGCAAAACTCGCTGATGCAATTGCAGAACGTCTCGACCTTGACCGCGAAGACAGACAAACAATTGAAACTGCTTGTTATATGCACACACTTGGAGATGCCGTGTTGGATACAACCATGGATATCGATCCTTATGAAGAAGCCGAAGCTGCAAACATTACAGCCGATATTATCCGACAATCAGGTGGACTTGATCGTGTCGCCGACATCATTGAAGATCACGTTCGACCATACCGAGGAATTATTGACGGCAACTTAGTTGCACAAAACGATATCGCCGCTTCAATCATGCGAGTGAGCAATGACTTTGACAATCTTTCACGTCGAGAAGAAACCTGGGGGCAGCGAGCATTGGCCGCAATGCACAGCGCGCCAACAGCTACTTATAATCCCAAGGCTCTTGAAGCTCTCGAATGGGTACTAACTAGAGAACGCTATACCGAACTCGTCAATCCTCCAGAGATGCCAGAGCGTGTCAAAGAAAACCTCTATTCCTAGACCAAACCCTCCACTTTTCCGCGTCGGACCTGTACCGCGTCCGTCCTGTCCCGTGTTGGGCCGATTTTATGCCGGAATACGATGTTTTTTACATGAACGCGGTTTGAGATCTCGGCGTAGTTGTAAAATCGGCCAAATAGTGGGACAAAATAAGCCCGACGCGGGTTATGGATCGGCCCAAGGCGCTGAATGGTCTTGCACAAAAGCCCCTACTCACTGGTAGAATGTCAACCAACAGTAAGGGAAGATAAATGAACTTTATCGCATTTGATTTTGACGGAACTCTTGCCGACACTCGATTCGCTATCTGCGAAGCAATGGAACGTTCATGTATCCGCAATGGTTTCACTTACATTGGCGATGAAGAATTTTCACAACACATCGGGAAAGATTTAATTGCATGTGTGCAAGAAGCAGTTACTCAAGATCTCAACGATGAAGAACTGGATCGCATTTTGCAAAGCTACAGAGAAACCTTCCGGTTCAATCTAATAACAATGTTCGATGGAATGCGCAGAGTTCTTGAACTTTGCAGCGACCTCGGTGATTCCATTGCGATCACTTCATCAAGACACTCAACGAGTTTGAACAAACTAATTGCTCAACTCGAATTGAAGCCGTTAATAAATGTTGTTGTTGCAGGAGATCAAGTAAGTGAACCAAAACCGCATCAGGAAATGTTGTGGACAGCAGCAACAGAACTTAGATGTAACCCTCGAGAAATAATTATGGTTGGTGACAGTATTTGGGATATCGAAATGGCTAAAAATTGTGGAGCCTTTGCCATTGGAGTCACTTGGGGAACTCACGATGAAGCTGAACTTCGAGGTGCTGGAGCTGATGTTATATGTGCAACGCCTTTAGAACTAGCAAACCATTTTAATTTCGCAGCTGTCTAGAAATTCGATAACTATTTTGCAACTTCGACAATTTCCATAGATTCTTCGTCGTAACCCAATTCCTCTTTCGAAGGCAGACCGGCCAATCCATGTGATTTTTGCCATCTCTTGTGTTTGCGAGATTGTGCAAGTTTTTCAGCTTTTGCAATGCGTTTCTTATCTGACTTTCTAACCTTAGGAGCCTTTGAACTTTGAAGTGCTGGGGCTGGCATGGGCGCATGCTCTTCTATATTTTCTTCTTTAGTCAGGTCAAGCATTTGTTGAGAGTTTTCGTTATTGTCATTGTTCTCATTTTCAATAGATGGCTCAGGTTGACTTTTAGTTTCTGTTCGACGAGATGCAAAATAAAACACTACCAATAATCCCATCGCAAAAATTATGTCCCCAACAGAAATTGCGATCGAAGCAAAATTCAATGGGATTTGATCGCCGAGAAAACCAAGCATGTCGGAATCCGTTGCAGGTTGATGTTTTATAGTTTCAATTACGGAATAGTCGCCAGAATTAGTTACCGGCATTCCTAGGTTCAAAGCAATCACAATTGCATTACTCGAAAGACCAATTAATGCAATCCACATGCCTTTAAGGTTTAAGTTTGCCCACATGAATCCGAACAGAAATACGTATGTGGCCAACAAAATCGAAATTCCAACAGAGTCAAATTGATTTTCATCTATAGGTACGAACTCGATAGCTAAGTGTCCTATCAAAACCGGTACAAGTGCCCACCAGTGGTTTATTTTTGTGCTGAAAAGATTCTTGTAGCTACCCCGGGTTACTCCGACGAAAGCCAGTGCGACAACTAGTAAAACAATTTCAATCCCCATGGGTTAAGAATAGGCAATAAATCAACTGCAATGACGGATATGAACAGATTTAAGTAGTCAGTTTTAGATCCCCACCGGCAAGGCTTTTTCTAAGTTAATGAAATATAGCAATAACACCACCGCAAAGGGAACAACTCCGGCAAACCAAACCTGCCAATTATGGTATCTCTTAAACAAATACCACCAAATGCCACCCACTGTGGACATCAGCAAGAACCACCAAAAAAGTGGAATGCTGAATGATTGCACAAGCATTTCAACCAAAATATTTGATTGGCTACTTTGAGTTCCAAGAGCAGTTTCTTCGCCAACATCAATAACCTTTGGAGTGTTTCCTCCATCATCTTTTAGTTGCACAGCTTCTGTAGGACGATAATTCGGATCATCAACTAATAAGGCTCGAACAATCAATCGTTTCGCTGCAGAAAACTTAGGATGACAAGTAGTCAATGTGATTTCAGCCAAAGGTGTAGCACCAGAAGGATCTGCTTCTAAATTCGGACGAGGTTCAATAACGCTAACTTCGCCAGGTGCAACAATTCGTTGTACTTCACTCATTTTGTAAACAAAAGTTCCGCGAAGAGTTTCCAAAACAATATCGTCGCCGACAACCAATTCATCAAGTCGTGCAAATGGCGAACCATAAGTTGTTCTGTGTCCTGCTATTGCTGAATTTCCAAGTTGTCCTGGAAGGGGAGTGTTCGGATAGTGGCCAGGACCTTTTTGCAAACTGTTTCTATCCGTTCCAGAAACGACAACATGATCTAAACCTATTTTTGGAATTTTGATGATCGCAATTGGAGCTCCACGTACAACTTCTTGATTCAATTGCGCGAGCGCATCGGCATCTACTGTTGGGTCATCGCTAGGGCTTGTAGTGGTTGTGCCGCTACCATCTTTTTTGACATTTTCAAGCTTGGTATTAAATTTGTCTCGCAAATCATTTTGAGATCTTTGTTCGGCAAAATTAGTTCCCCAAAGCTGATAAGCCACAAACAAAAGCAGAATAAGTCCAACAGTAATTAAAGCGCGACCAAGTAACGATATTAGATCTCTAATATCGGGTTTGCGGACTATGTTTTTCATTTCGAACCCTGACATTATTTACCTTTATCGTCATTTAACGCTAACAAGTTTAAGATTGCAATAGGTTTCCATCATAGTTCCTGTTCAGCTCGAAGAACTTACAAATGCAAGTTTAGAATGGGCTAATGGCTGGTGTTAGTGTAAAAAATCTCGTTGTGACACGCGGTTCATTTCCTGCCATCGCACAATGTGATTTCGAACTTCCACTATCTAGTTTTACTTTAGTTACAGGAGAGAATGGTTCCGGAAAAACGACGCTACTGAAAGCTATTAGTGGAATCTCTCCCGTCGAAAGAGGAGAGATCTCTTTGAATTTTTCGACCCAAATGGCAACTTCAAAAGATCCTAGGAAACTTAGAAGAATCAGTGCTTATCTTGGCCACAACACTTTGCATGTGCGACACATTCAAGTTGGTGAGCACCTAGAGCTTTGTTCAGTATTAGATCAAAAAGTAGAAACCGAAAAAAAAGACTACCAACTGAGCTTAGAAGAAGTGGTGGAGCTATTCGATCTAAAAGATAAATTAAATGTGCGCGTTGAAAACTTAAGCGCTGGACAACAACGCCGTTTACATTTGGCTAGTACGTTAATTCGTAGTGCGCCTTTACTATGTGTTGATGAACCGCATGCTTCTTTAGATGAAAAATCGAAATCTAATTTCGACAAAATTATTGTTGAACAATTCAATAGTGGTCGAAGTTTAATTGTTGCAACCCACGATCCAGACAGGCTCCGAAAACACAGTTCACATGAGCTAAAACTAATCAATGGAACCGCCAAACTAAGTGCAGGTTCGAAATGATTTTCTCGAAGCTCGTTAGTACTTTATTAAAATCTGAAATTAGAGACAAAACTATTCTTGCTCGATCTCTTCCTTTTGTCGGTGTAGTGCTCTTACTTTTCGCATTTGCATTTGATCCAGATAGAGGAATCTTAGAACGCATAGCCCCCGGGCTTTGGTGGGTCACCACAACTTTTGCCGCACTATTCATTTATGTTCGGGATGCTCACAATAAAAAAGAGTCCAGTTACATTTCGCAGTTTGGCATAGATGGTTCTACTTTGTTTTTAGCAAGAGTAAGCGTGAATGCAATTTTGACTGGGATCGTCGCGCTAATAAGCGGCGCGCTCACATTATTATTCTTTTCACCGGCGATAAATAATGTTCACTTTGTTCTATTAATAGGGGTATTAACTACGTTATCTCTTGCGACGATCGGCGCGATTTATTCTCCATTGGTTGCGAAATTGCACGATTCTGGCCAACTTCTCAGCCTTATTGTGATCCCAATTCTGTTGCCCGGCCTATTGTGCGCAATACGAGCGACTGAGGCGGCTCTGGATTCATCTCCTCGTCAAAGTCTTGGTTGGATTTCACTTTTGGCAATATTTACAGTTTTGTTTTTGGCTGTAGGAACAATGGCGTCTGATTCTCTTGAAGACTGATCGCTGATTTAGGATTGAGATTGATGAAAACCCACCTTTTGCCTAAAAAAGCAGTCTTGCCTTTGGCAATAGTTACTGTCAACGCAATGATTGTTCATGCTGTCTATTCGTTGATAATTTCTCCAGCTGACGATCTGCAAGGAGATGCTGTTCGTCTGTTATATGTTCATGTTCCGGCCGCTTGGTTGGCTTATGTTTCGTTTGGCGTAACGACTCTCTGCTCTATTCTTTATTTGATTCCCAAAACTCGAAACCCAGTTTACGACACGCTCGCAGGGGCTAGTGCTCGCGCGGGTGTAATTTTTTGTGGGCTTACACTCCTGTTGGGTGCACTCTGGGGAAAGCCTGTTTGGGGAGTTTTTTGGGCATGGGATGCAAGAATCACAGCAACCGCAGTTTTATTCTTCCTTTACATTGGATATTTAGCTCTGCGTTCTCTCAGCCCAACTGAGCAGGCTAAAAAACGAAATGCATGGTTCGCTTTGTTTGCATTTATCGATGTACCAATCGTTCACTTTTCTGTTAACTGGTGGAGAACATTGCATCAACAGGCAACGGTATTGAATCCAAACTTAAAAGCAGAAATCAGTGGAACGATGGCAACAAGCCTTTGGACTGGAGTAATCGCATTTTCGTTCCTCTACGTACTAATGGTGGATAGACAATATCGACGCGATTCAATTCTTGCCCAAAATGCTTCTAGCGAGCTTGATGAGCAGATTAAAGATCGAATCGCACAAGCTGAACAGTTGAGTGGAGCAGCCAAATGAGCCAATGGACATATGTAGCCCTTGGATGGATAAGCACCTACTTAGCTGTTGGCATTTGGGTATATTCTTCTAGACCACCAAAACAATCTGGCAGCGAAAACAATAAGTAGAAACTGGTAGGACAAGATCGAAATGGCGATGTCGAAGCGAACTAAAACCATCGGACTTCTTGCCGTCATATTGGGTTGTGTTTTAGCTCTTGTTTACGTAGGTATTCAAGGGAATGTCATTTACTATTACGAAGTAACTGAAGCTGTACAGAAAGCTCCTAGTCAAGGTCAAGAAAAATTCAGACTTGCAGGAGCAGTAGTTATTGGAAGCATAGACGCCAAGGGTGCCGTAACTAATTTTGAGGTTACTGATGGAAACAAAACTGTTTCAGTTTCACATAGGGGAGACCCGCCAGAACTTTTTAAAGATGGAGTTCCTGTTGTTGTTGAAGGGCGTTGGGATAAAAGCAACGTCGGCAAGAATTTCGATTCAGATCGAATAATGATTAAACATGGCAACGAATATTCGCCTCCAAAAGTAGTCCAAGATGGTAATGTGGATAAGAACGATGAAACTCAAACTAGTAATAGAGCACAATCATGACAGCAACACTCGGTAGTTTCTTTCTCTTAGCAACTTTGGTATGCGCAGTTTTTGGATTTATTAGTTATGTCGCTGCTTTAAAACTTAAATCAAATGTTCTTGTTAAGAATGCACGACGACTCACTTATGCCTCTGTTGCTTGTGTTTCTGCTTCGTTTATTGTTTTGCAAGTTGCTTTATTTAGTAAAGATTATTCATTGCAGTTTGTTTACGAGCACACAGCCAACACAACTAATAAGCTTTTTACATTTACGGCCGCCTGGGCAGGTTTAGAAGGGTCATTGTTGTTGTGGCTTTTAGTTTTGGGAGGATACTCTGTTTATGTTTTGATCTCGTCGAGAAAAACAACCAAGGGAGAATTCGACGCGACCACCACAATTGCAAACATGGTTATGTTGTCGATGATGATCTTTTTCGCTGTAATGATTTATACAAGTGCCTCGCCGTTTGAGAAAGCTGCTGAGATTGCACCAAATGGTCTTGGCGCAAATCCTTTGCTGCAAGAACATGTCGCAATGGCAATACATCCGCCGTTGTTGTACATCGGATACGTAGGTTTTTTCGTCCCGTTTGCTTATATGGTGGCTTCTTTAATTCGAAAGGACTTTTCAACGCTTTCAAGTAACAGGGTTCGCAGAAGTTCAATGATCGCATGGACATTCCTTACCGCCGGCGTAATTCTAGGAGCCTGGTGGAGCTATGAAGTTCTAGGTTGGGGAGGATATTGGGCATGGGATCCTGTGGAAAATGCTTCACTGTTGCCTTGGCTTACAGCTACCGCATTTATGCATTCAACAATTGTTGAGCACAAAAGACGAATGTTACGTGGTTGGAATGCAACTGTCGTTATCGCTACTTGTGCACTCGCAGTATTTGGAACTTTTCTAACTCGTTCGGGTGTTGTTAACTCTGTACATGCATTTACGCAAAGCACTGTCGGTGGGTGGTTACTCGCTTTGTTCGGGGCGATTGTCCTAGGTGGTGCAGGTTTACTTCTTTGGCGATTTGATGAAGTGAGAAGTGAAAGGTCACTTCAAGGTGCCAGTAAAAAAGAAGTAATGTTTCTTTTGAACAATGTTGTTTTTTGTGTTTTCACGCTTGTCGTTTTGTTAGGAACTGTGTATCCACTAATTGCAGATACGATTCGTGGACAACAAATTAGCGTTGGAACTCCATATTATGAAAAGTTTGCTATTCCATTTGGGTTTAGTGTCTTGTTGCTCATGGGAATCGCGCCAATGGTAGCTTTTGCAGAAACCAAAGTCGCTATTAACGAACGCATTCGAATTCCAGCAGTTGTTGGTGTGCTGATGGTCGTTGTTGGCGTGTTACTAGATCAAACCTTTGTGACTTCGCTAGCTATTGGGGCAAGTACATTCGTTGTAGTCGGTTCGATTTTTGTTCTAGTAAAAACTGTCCAACAATCCGGGAAGAGAACAATTATTGAACGACCTCGAAAAGTCGGTGCAATGATTGTTCATATTGGAATTGCGCTTATTGGATTATCAATAGTTTTGAGTTCTAACACGTGGTCTCAAGATGTAACTTTGACTAAAGCCGAGCCAAGTGCAGTTGGGCCTTATTCTTTAACTTTCATCAGTGAAAGAAAATCAGGTAACGAAGACGTAATTTCTACTTCGGTTGATATTAAAGTCGTCCGCGATGGCGAACTTTTAGGTGTTTACGCACCCAATGTTCGAACATATCCCGCAAGAAACATGAGTGTTGGAACTCCAAGTGTGCATACATCATTTGTGAGAGACACGTATTTGACGATGATCACCACTCCGGCTGAAAATAAAGTAAATATAAAGATTGCTCAAAATCCTGCTGTGCTTTATATTTGGCTATCAGGAATTTTAATTGTTGTTGGAGCTGTAATTTCGTTATTGCCACAGAGACGAAAAATTGATGAGGTAAAAAGTAAAGCAAAAACCAAAGAACCTAAGGTCGAGGTTTCTAAATGAGTGAAGTAACTACCTCTCGAAAATCTTTAATTGTTCGATTCTCCATTTTTGGAGCTGTCCTCATCCTGATTATTGGTTCAGTATCCTTCTTTTCATCCAGACTCAATACTCCGGCTAATTATTCAGGCGGCAAGGTGGTCGGTAAAATTGTTCCAGATGTCACGCTTGTTGCGCTTGATGGTGAAGAAGTTGCTCTTAGAGAACTATCTGGGAAACGAGTTATAGTGAACTTTTTCAATTCGTGGTGCATCCCGTGCCAAGAAGAGCTTCCCGACTTGCAAGAATTCGCACGTAAATATCAAAGCGATCCCGATTTTGTTTTTATTGGCATCGTCAGGGATGATTCTGAACAAAATATTCGAAGTTGGGTGGATGCTAACGAAGTTCCGTTCGACGTCGTGTTCGACCCGGGACGAGATGCTTCAATTGGATTTGGAACTACTGGTCAGCCGGAAACTTATGCAATTGCACCTGACGGAAGAGTGGTGGCAAGCATACTGTCGCGGGCTTCATTGCAATCATTGGAAGAACTATGGCAAGCAACGGGATAAATTCTGCGACCATCTCTAAAATAAAGCCTGCGCTTTTCTGGGGAATCGTCGTAGTAATTATTGTTGCGGCAGGAATTTTCTCCTTGGTGACTCAAAATGAGAAATCCATTGAACAACAAACCCGATCAATCACTTCAGAACTGCGATGCCTAGAGTGCGAAGGTTTAAGCGTAAATGATTCAGAAACTGCAACGAGTAAGACAATCGCCAAAGATGTTGCTAAACGACTCGAGGACGGCCAATCCAGAGACGAAATTTTCGATTATTACGAAAGTGTGTATGGAGAATTTATAAGGTTAGCTCCAACCGCAGATGGAGGTAATTGGCTGATATATGTGGTGCCTAGTTTCTTCGTATTAGTTTTGGGCTTTGCCATTTATCTTTCCATAAGGTCTTCGACATCAAAAAAGACGCAAATAATTTTTTGGGGATTAACTGGAGTGTTTTTTGTCGGGGGAGTCATCTTCTTCGTGGCTGATTCAAACGATTCGGTAAAAAGTGCAGAACAATCTCAACAAAAGTCGAGCGAAGAACTGCTGCAACAATCCGTTCGAGAATCTCCGAACAATGCCAACTTTCGAAACTTAGCAATTGTGCAGTTCGCGAAAGATGATTTTGTAAATGCGCTTCAAAATTTCGATAGAGCAGCTGAACTCGATCCGAACGATGCCACATCGAAAGGGTATGCATCCTACATTGTTTTTCTGTCTCAGCAGTATGAGCTCGCTTTGGAACGAGCAAATGATGCTGTCCAAACAGATCCAGAAAATATAACGGCGAGGTTCTTTAGAGGATTGATATATTTTCAATCTCCCGAAACAGATGCATTCAAAAATGCCGAAAACATTCGTCGAGCCAACTTAGACTTTGATGAAGTTCTGCGATTAGGCCCAAATAGTGATTTTGCTCGCCAAATCCAAGAAGTTAGACAAGACAGCCAGTCTTGATTTCCATGAGAAGTGACTTCAAGAGTTAGAATACAGCCATGGAAAAACTTGAAAAACCGGAAATGACAATCGACGAATCAAAAATTTATGAGGTAGAAATTACTACCAGTCGTGGAACAATAAAAATGGACCTTGATCCACAGCTAGCACCAAAGTCAGTAAATAACTTCGTAACTTTGGCGCAAAGAGGATTTTACGACTCACTTACTTTCCACAGAGTCGTTCCTGGTTTTGTCATCCAAGGCGGATGCCCAATTGGTAATGGAACCGGCGGACCGGGTTATCGATTCGAAGATGAACCAGTTTTAGGTGAGTACACACTTGGCGCTGTTGCTTGCGCAAACGCAGGACCGGACACAAATGGTAGCCAGTTCTTCATTTGTATAGATGACTGCACAAACAAACTAACTCCCGACTACAACTTGTTCGGGTATGTAACTAGCGGAATTGAAGTTGCTCTTGAAACTCAAGTTGGCGATGTCATGAACTCAGTTAAGGTCATCGAAAAAGATCGACCATAGTTTCGTAGATGGGCGAAACTAAAGAGTCTAATACTTCCAAAGAATATACGCTCTCAGGATTCGCAGCAGTCGCAGGCACCAACATTGGTTGGGGAGTTTCTGATATTTGCATCAAAATAATTGGTCGAGGTCAAGTTGCAACTTGGATACATGGCGTAACTGGAGCAATTTTTCTACTCATAGTTATGGCGGTGTTGCGAACGCCGTTGAAACTGAAGGATTTTTACAAGTCATTTCCTATTGGTTTACAACGTGCCCTCACTTGGTCAGCGGTTTTCATTGCATTCCAAGAAGACAATCCTGCCATTGCAATAACCATACTTTCGTTTTCGCTAGTGGTGAGCATTATCGTGTTCGGACCGATGTTAGGCGAGAAATTGACTCCTCAAATTTTGATGTTGTCATTCGTAGGAGTAATTGGTTTAGTTATGACGTCGTTAAATAGTTTCGATTCATTTAGTTTGAGCAAAGGGGCTTTGATTTCTCTGATCGCGTTACCCGTTGCATCTGCTGGAACATACATTTTGCGAAATGTTCAAAAAGAAGTTCCCTCTCGCACTGCGGCTTGCTATATGTACGTTTGGATTGCGATTTTGCTTACACCGGTTATGTTTTTTATTAATCCTAGGTTTGAATTTACCAATCATGAGATTTTTGTAATTGGCGTTCTTACAGTTTTAGGTGCAGGGGGACATTTATTCTTTAATTACTCTCAGAAAAAGACTTCCTTTAGATTTAATGCAATCGCTTCAACAATACATACCCCTGCAACAGCTATTTTCGCATGGTGGTTTATCGGTGGAACTCTACAACCACACCAAATTCTGGGAATGGTAGTTGTAACTGGAGTTGTGGCTTATATGTCTATTGCTACTCGTTCGAAAAAAGTTCAAGAACTTGAAGAAAATCTTGAACAACAAATTTAGGTTGCACTTCTAGCTTGCCTAAGTCCAAAAACGGATTGTGGATTGCTATCGTTTCGATACCGGCCGCAAGTGCACTTGTTACTCCTTTGGGGGAATCTTCAACAGCGATCGAGTTTTGAGGTTTAACATCTAACAGGCGCATTGTTTCGAGATAAGGAAATGGAAATGGTTTTCGCTTATCGATCTCAGACTCAGAGGTTGAAACGACAACCGAGAACATATCACGAAGATTTAATCTATTGAAGAATGAATCAATTAATTCATTTGTAGATGCAGTACATATTGCCATCGCAATATTGTTGTTTCTACCAAATTCGAGTAGCTCGGCAGCCCCTTCGCGAAGGTCTAGATCATTCAAGATTTTACGTTGCATCTCTTCATGAAGTTTTTCAGCGGTATCCATGATTTCAGTTTCGCTCATATTCAATTCAAGCTTGTTGGATATGTTGGCAACTGAAAGATCGACACCGCCACCGGTATTGTCCCAAAGAATTTGTAGGGGAACCTCAACTCCGTATTCTTGTTTGAACAAATCGAAAAAAGTCGATTTCCATACTGGTTCGGAATCAACCAATGTGCCATCGAAGTCGAAAATTATGGCTTCAATACTTGAAGTTTCTATTCGGACATCAGGATTTTCGGTGAAGCTAGAGTTCATCTATAGAGTTTAATGTGCTCTTTAGTCTCTGGTTTTAACTCGAGCGGTTTTCTACGCGGTAAACTGGAAATATGGAAAACGACAAATCTGGAACCCCAATCTCGTTAGTTCAATCTACTTATGCAAAATTTGAATCAGCAGGAGCTGCACTTCGAAAGCGACTCGGACGAGAAAGCCTCACGTTTGCTGAAAAAGTGTTGGCTGCTCACAGCGATGATATTGAAACTGTTGGGATTAATCGCGGTATCGATTATGCGGATTATCGACCTGACCGAGTAGCGATGCAAGATGCAACCGCCCAGATGGCATTGTTGCAATTTATGACTGCCGGACTAAACAAAGTTGCAGTACCTACAACGGTCCATTGCGATCATCTAATTCTTGCTCGTAAAGGTGCGAAAATTGACCTCGGCGTTTCTATAGATAGCAATGAGGAAGTTTTTGATTTTCTAGAAACAGTATCAGCAAAATATGATATTGGATTCTGGAAGCCAGGCGCAGGAATCATTCACCAAGTAGTTCTTGAAAATTATGCATTCCCAGGTGCAATGCTTATTGGGACAGACAGTCACACTCCAAATGCAGGAGGGCTAGGAACAATAGCCATAGGTGTCGGTGGTGCAGATGCTGTAGATGTTATGGCTGGCTGGTCATTCAACACGAAAGTTCCGAAACTTATTGGTGTGAAATTGACAGGTTCTCTAAGTGGCTGGGCATCGCCTAAAGACATTATTTTGAAGCTCGCTGGAATACTTACAGTTAAAGGTGGAACCGGATCTATAGTTGAATTTTTTGGTGAAGGTGCGTCCAGTATTTCTGCAACAGGTAAAGCAACTATTTGCAATATGGGTGCAGAAATTGGAGCTACTTGTTCTGTGTTTCCATACGATGAAAGTATGGATCGCTATTTGCGGGCAACTTCTCGTGAAGCTATCGCCGATCTTGCTAAACAAAACGAAAATTTCTTAACAGCAGACCCAGATGTTCTCGAAAATCCTGATAATTATTTCGATTCGATTATCGAAATTAATTTAGATGAACTCGGACCGCGACTTGTGGGACCCGGAACTCCAGATTTAGACAGGCCAATTAGCGAAGTTGCTGCAGCTGTTAAATCGGAAGGATATGTTCCAGAAATTTCAACTGCATTGGTTGGAAGTTGTACCAACTCTTCATATGAGGACATCGGTCGCGCCGCTCACATTGCCAGACAAGCAAGCGCACATGGGCTGAAAGTAAAAACTCCTCTTATGGTCACTCCAGGTTCCGAACAAGTTCGCGCAACAATCGAGCGTGATGGACTTCTGGCTGATTTAGAAGCCATTGGAGCAACTGTTCTAGCAAATGCTTGTGGCCCTTGTATTGGTCAATGGCAACGAGATGATTTGCCAGCCGGCACGCCAAATACAATTGTTTCATCGTATAACCGCAACTTTCCAAAAAGAAATGATGGTCGGGCTGAAACCTTGAGCTTTATCGGATCGCCTGAAACCGTTGTTAGTTTTGCTCTTTTCGGACGTCTAGATGCTGACTTTACAAAAGATGAACTCACCGGTGCAGATGGTACAAAGTTTGTTCTACAGCCTCCAACTGGCGATGAACTCCCAGCAAACGGTTTTGATAAAGGAAACACTGATGAACTCGGATTTAGTGCGCCGCCTGATGATGGATCCAAAATAGTTGTTAGTGTCGATCCAAATAGCGACCGACTTCAATTGTTGGAACCTTTCGAAAAGTTTGACGGCAATGATTATGTTGGCCTAAAAGTCTTAATGAAGGCAGAAGGTAAGTGTACAACTGACCATATTTCTCAGGCTGGTCCTTGGCTTAAATATAGAGGTCATCTTGAAAACATTTCGATGAATCTTTTTCTCGGGGCGAATAACGCTTTCGTTCCTGGAGAAGCAGGAGTTGGGATAGACGTCAGAAGTGGCGAAAAGGTTTCGTTGCCAGAATTGGCTAAGAGTTATAAACAAGCCGGGATTCGTTGGATAGCTATTGGTGATGCAAACTATGGAGAGGGATCCTCTCGTGAGCATGCTGCAATGGAACCTAGGTTCATGAACGGTGTTGTTATCCTTGTTCGTTCTTTTGCGAGAATCCATGAAGCCAACCTTAAAAAACAGGGGATGCTGCCATTAACTTTTGCAGATTTTGGAGATTACACAAAGATTCGTTTCGATGATGAAATCGATGTGATTGGTCTTAACGAATTAGCTCCAGGTAAACCGGTTTCAATAACTCTTAGACACAGTGATGGTACCAGCGAATCAATTTCTGCCAATCACACTATGAGTGAAGAACATATATCTTGGTTTAGAGCTGGTTCTGCTTTAAATGTTTTACGCGGAGACTAATTTAACTCGTGCGGCTTTAATGCGCGTTGAGCTGGCTGCAAAAAGGGTTGCGGACCTTCCGACCGTTGAAATGGTTTAGTTGCTACGGGAATCATCTCGCTTGGAGTTGTTGCTTTAATTTTTCTAACTAGTTCACGGTCAACTTTTTCAGACAGGCGTCCTTCAAGAATTGAATCACTTCGATCAAACATATCAAGAAGCATTAAGCGATCTTTTCTAGAAAGTTTTTCAGCTTCTGGTCTGTGAGTAATATTAAACCACAATGCCGCCATACGTTGAGCAGTTGAATCTTTATCTTTTGCGTGCTTCGGTTTGTTCATGAATCTGCTTAATGCAGAATTGGAAAGTCGATTTAAATGATGGCCCGCAATGAGAATTGAAACATTTTTTGCAAAATCAATAATCAAAGGTCGAAAGTGGTGAGAAAAATCTCTGTTTTTCGAAAAATCCATGTTCTCGATTATCGAGTATTGAATTGCCCTAACCAAAGGTTTAAATATGGGACGAGATTTATCTGAGAAATCGACTGATGCAAGTACGTTTTCTGGGGAACTTAGAAGTTTGGGATCAAGATGGTCTTCTATGCCTGACCAGTTTGAAGGATAGACGTCGATACAAAGTTCCTCTAGATATTTTGCAATAAGAGGGCGAATTGCTATTAATTGATGAGGTGAAATTGCACGATCAGTTGATTGTTGCTGCCTTCTAATCCGTTTAGGCCGATTTTCCATTGCTCAAGTGTAGTCTCTAATCACCAAATGTGTAAAAAGTCTTTATTTTGAAAATGGGAGATTTTTCAAAGCTGTTAAAAAAGCCTCTATGTCTTCTTGAGTTGTTGCCCAACCCCAAGAAATTCGAAATATAGATTCAGAAAGTTCATCGCTACCTGTAACAGGTGCGAGTTGACGTGACGGCTCAAATTCTTCTGATCCACAAGAAGAACCGGCATGGATGTTTATTCCTAATCTATTGAATTCAGCTACAACAGCTGAAGCGGCGACACCGGGAAAATATGCAGCGA